>MDSV01174168.1_pt1 | contig 12054 bp, 16 predicted proteins | sample 810851 | NCBI WGS metagenome assembly MDSV01 (sample SAMN05326640, study PRJNA326480) | marine metagenome | isolation source: seawater | place: Atlantic Ocean: North East | collected 2012 | reverse complement strand
CGATACCTTTGACCCTGCCACTGGTATTCTGAGCGTGCCAAGGGTCGTCGTCGGCGATTGGCGTTTGACCTGGGGTGCGCAAGAGTACACTGAAATAAAACTGACGGTAGACGAAGTAGTTTCTGTTGGCCAGACTACATTGCTAGACGAAACTGACTTAACTATAAGACCAGATACTTTCGACACCTCCCTTAATCAGCTACTCATGCCCCAAGTCATTGTTGGTAGTGACGTCTACGCTGATGTTGTTATAACAATCGGAGAATTAATCTCCTTCACTGGAACAATAACTGAGGTGGGGAGCCCCGCGTACAGTCAGGCTAGGAGCTTGCAGCCTTTTTACTACAGTTATTCTGATGACGTACCTCAAAATTTGAGGGAGCTCTGGGAGATTGGCATTGAAGCTGCTGCCAAGTATTTCGGCCGGTACGGCCCTCTTGAGCTTTGGATGCAAGGTGCAAGCGAAGAAGGTCTTACTAGCCACATAGCAAAATTATGTGACCGAAGAAAAGTGATCGGCAAGCCATACATGACACTCGAATCATGTATGTCACGTTGGGGAGAAAGGTTTCAATATTATCAGCGGAAAAGTGCCATTTCCGAATGGGCTGCTGCCTACGCGTGGGCATTTAGTGAAGGGTATCACTTAATAATTAGTGCAATACCAGGGTATTTTGAAAAAGAATATATCCACCAAGACCGAGCCTTCATTGGCCCTTTCCACGAATATTACCACGCCATACAGCATGCTCACGTAAGCCATCTCACATCTCATAGCCAACGAAGCGCAATTCTAGGTCCCAAATGGTTCGTTGAAGGGGTAGCTGGTGCATTAGCGGATTACGCTGTCATGGATATGCAATCTAACGGGACGCTCCCTCTGCTAGACGGACGTGCTTATGACTTTTTTGATCATCAGGCTCAGCATTTAGACCTTGCGAGACACCAATGGCAAAGCCTGGATGATCCGAAGCTTGGTCTAACCTCTGAAGAAATGAGGCCGACGTTCTATCCAAATCTGATGAAGAAGGGTTGGGAGCAGACATTTGTAGATACATTTGGCATGTCATCTGAGGATTTTTATCTTCTTTTTGCCGACTACATGACGAAAGAGCCTGAAGAGCAATTGGCCATCATGCCTGGATGGGATGCGCTAAGTCGATCTGAAAAAGATTATTACTTAAGTCGGTTTTAAGGGTCGTTCCAAACAAATTAATAAATTTTGCGTCAAAGGTGCTTTTTTGAATTCGCCGGAGACCAGAAATACGCACTGAGCGTGAATCTCACCATGCGCGGCTCTAGCGGATGAAAGTGGATGTCCTCCACGCCAGGAGGCACCAAAGCTAAACAACTGCGACCGCTGTCTAGGTCAATGTGACGTTGTTCTAAGTACTTTTTGAGCATTGGCCAACTACCCCACTCTTTATGGTCTCGATGTACGTGCATACTAATATAAAGATATCTTTTTTTGGATTCACGGAAGATAGAGCACCTTGAGACTTCATTTTCTTGGCACATGTATAGTATGTTTCTGCTCTAGACCATCAACATTAATCGAGGAGTCAAAAGAATGGAGTTAATCGCGGAAACAGTGATGGATATAACGAGTGTGATTATCAATGAGGATAACAGCACGATGTGCTTTGAAGGCAATGTTGGTAAATATGGTCGCGTTTATGCGAATCATACTTACATTCCAAATAGCTCTTCAAAAGATTCAGGTAAATTTTACGGAGAGGCACGGACCATAATGGAAGATGGAACTATGGTTTCCGCCAGCTTACAGGGAGTATTCAGAAGGGACGGAGGCAAAATGAACATTCTTAGCCTAGATGATGCGAGTAATGGGGACCAAAATTACGTTAGATTAGAGATAGATTTGCTGGACAAAAAGGCTAAAGTTTCGGTTTATGACGCTTGGTCGTGATATTTGTAATTGAATATGAGGGTTACCATTTGGATACCTCCACTAATTGATTTAGGGACATTAGTTCTGCCTGCTAATTAACCCTACATAATAAGGAAACGCCCCCAGGTTTCGGGGGCGTTTTACTATTTTCTTAGGTTTAGGGCGTCTGCGCTAAGCTGCCGGACCAAACAGAAGGTCCATTACATTCGACGAAATTTGTATAATAGTCTTCAACCCCTTCCGTCCCGCCGCCATTCGCTATCCACTCTTCGTCCGCCATGAGACTCCCAATACTATCGTAAATGAAGAAGTGGAAGAACTCTCCCGGGGCATTCGCTTGACCTAGACGCGGATGGATAATCGCCCAGCCGATAAAATTGGTCTGATTTTCAGCACCCTCGAGCCAAGATCTATGCTGACTATCCAACTCTGCTTTCGATATTCCGGGACGCCTTGAACACCATTCAGTTTGAACAACCCGTCGATCTGTCGCATCGAGGGCTGGCACGTCCATAAATCTATAATCAATGTGGTTGAACTTGAAATGGCATGTGCCTACTTCAGCTCTTTCTCGCATAACCTCAGCGGCTTCTTCAGACTTCTCCCATTTATCCCACCCTTCACCAAACGCGGGAATGGTTCCGTAAACCATCGTTATGTAATCGGCAGTCTTGTTACTAATATCCGCGTGGTCGTACAGGGGCGTAAAAGTAATTATTCCTAAGTCCAATCCGACGCTTTCAAAAGCCGCTGCCGCAAGATTTGTTTGGCGATCAACATCTTCTAAGGTTTTTCCAGAATTTAATTGACAAATCTCATATTGCATCCCAGCCAAAGGTTCCAAAGGAATCCCGTCATATTCACCATCGGCCGCATGAGCCGCTAAAGTACCTGTTAAAGCCAGGCTCAAAATTGTATGTTTGAAGGTCATTTATCTTTCTCCTTGGTTGATCTTGATTAATCAGAAATCATCAAAAATTTTGGAACTGACTCGAGCATGTCTTGTGTTTTTTTTACATAACAACTGTATGTTCTCCCTAAAAGAGTGTCAACTTATGCACCGAAAAGCTGCAAATACTTACTCTCAACGAAATACTGTGCCGGCAACCGGCAGGATCCGAGAAACAAAACTCGAGCGCACATTTCCGTCAATTAGCACTGTACCTCAAGCCAATTACTTTCTGCATATTCAACAAGCGATGGTGTGAAGCTTGCAGTAATCCACTCCCTCTCCGGGCAGTAGTTGTACATGTTTCGTGCGCGTTCAGCAGGAACGTTCCATGCATCATCAGTCAGAAGACCCAAAGAGTATTGCTGCCAGGCATTGGTAATCGTCAAAGACCTATGCAGCACTAATTGCTCGCGGATAAGCAATTCATTTTCGGACAGTTCTTCATGAGGTCTAGGTGCTCTGAGGGACACCGCTGTAAGCTGCCCTTCTAGAGGAGCGAGTAGATAATTTGGCATCATTTGATTACGTCCTTGTATTTGAGTCGCAACAGCTATTCTCTGTGACTGTTGAAGTTCTAGTCCAACGAAGACGAGGCCGCCCAACAACCCAACCATCCCCAACAATTGAATCCACGTGTCTAAGCTAACTTTTTTCATAGTTTACTCCGCGCATTCGTCTGGCAAGGAATCTAAATAATTTTGAAAACTCCGTATGCGTCCACCTGAACTGCGAAGATCACACCTATTCCACCAATTCAGAATCCTCCGTTCTTGTTGCTCCCAGTAGTCATCTGCAAACAAACCCATTTGGTATTGAGAAAAATTATTCTCGACCATTATTCCAATCCAGTTGTGCATATTACGTGCTATTAATTTTTCCTCCTCATTCAGTTCCTCGTAATCAAAATTTGCATAATTAAACAGTCTATTGGCATCAAGATTGCCCTCTAAACCGTTGAGAATCCTATTTACGCCCATTTCCGCTCTTGCTTGCACTTGACCTGCAATTGCTATTTGTTGGGTTTGCTGCATTTGTAGTCCGACAAAGATCAAGGAACCGATTATGCCGATCATCCCAAGAAACTGAACTAGGTCCTGCACGATTTCTCTTTTCATTACTCAATTACCTCCCCTTCAATAGCCTCTTTTTCAGGCCGTATAGTTTTAATCACGATATTTATCTTCTCGCGGCTATCCGCTGCTTTTTCAAAGGTACTGATAGGCAGCATACGATCCATTAAGATCTTTTGAGCCGAAGTTTGATTCTTATGATTATCGTCCAACGCAGCCCGTATGACAGTCTCTATGACCTTGGGAACGTCTGGATGCTCCAAAAGCGTTTGCTTCAACTCAAGCTGTCTAGCCCTTACAGAAATGCGCTCTAATGGACAACTCAATATCACGCCGCACCATTTTAGAGCAAAACCCCAGTAGTTTTCTTATACATGGCAAGTCCGTATGTTTTTTCACGTTTTATGTGATTGCAATAACATTTCAGTTCAAGTTGTGCTTAGATAACTGAGTCGCAAATTCTTGGTCGTTGAAATCCCTCCTATCTCAATCTGGCGATGGCTCTGGGTTATCAACTTTTCTCTTAAGGAATATTCATGAAAAAGACTGTATTAAGCTTCCTTTTCCTAGTAGCCGTAAACACTGCATCGGCTCAAGGTCAGCATGTCCTCCACGCGTTTTATTTTTTCAATGTAACTAATCCCGCTGGCGTGGTCGCAGCAATGGACAAATTTAAGTCCTCTAGTTGCGGCAGCGAGCTGCCTGCAGACGTTGGATTGATGGCAGAAACGATAAATGGTTCTGCTAGCTCAACTCATTTTTTAATCGTTTCTTATGAGACTATGGCTGACTTCAGTGAAGCGCAGGAATTGACCCAAACATGCGCAGACGCTGCAACTTTCCTTCAAGAAATGAGAAGTGCAGCAACGCCAGTTACGGAGTACGCAATAATTCCTGCGATCGAAGTTGGTGACTGGACTCAAGACTCTGTCTTCATGAAGTTTGACATGAAGGTCAATAACGCGGAGCTTTTTGCCGCTTCCTGGAGTGAATTGATGGATGCAAATGTTCAGAGTGGGGTTATTTCTGACTCTTATGGGTTGAACAGGATACTTTTAGGAAATAGTGAAGCAAGTCATTTCGTTTACATAGGAGCACAAGATTTTGAATCCCTAGTTGAACTAGATGCAAAAGTCCGGGGATCAAGTGCTTTTGAAGAATATCAAAGCGAAGTAGGTGATGTGCGTGAGTTACTCAATACTTCGTTGATAACACCAGTGATGAGCTGGCCAAAAAACTAGTAAAAAAGGTCGGTGATATTAGGACAATAGTAAGCACAGCAATGATTCTTAGGGTGAAACCTCGGATTTCCGACTGATTCGATAATTATCAATAACCGAGCATATGCGAGGAGCAAGAAGTGTCTATAACTCTTGAAGAGAGACAACCAAGAACGGATATGGAGATTACCTCAATCGATTTTCAGGCCGACGAGGCGATCATTACCGCAGAAGGAAATATGGGTGAATATGGAAGAACATATGCGAGTTATCACCTTAGCTATAACGCCGAACGTACGGGAGGTACCTACACTGCGCAAGGTCGTGGTTTCCTTAACGCTGATTCTATGGCGTCTGGCGCAGCAGTGGGAGTATGGAGGCGAGAAGGGTCGATGCTTTATATGGATGAATTAGTGAATATTCATGATGGCTCTCAAAATCTGGGTAAGATTGTCATTGATGGTTTGAAGCGCACGATGGTGATGGACGTTTATGTCCTAAGTTAAAAACAGAAGTCTTGGTATTCAGGCGAGTACCAAGATCCTTCCTATTAAATTGCTCAGAAACAGGAATCAATTATGGCATTAGGCGAATTATTATTAGACGAAATTGGAACAATTACAGGGGTGAAGGTGCTTCCGGCAACCGCAGAGGGAGCGAACTACGAAGTTTGTCTTTCTTCGTCGGGTGAGATGCGTGGAACGAAATATAGTACTAACTGGACGTATGCCCAAATTGTCAGAACGGACGGCAGTATCTACGGTGCAGGCGATGGAGTTATGACTACAGAATGCGGAGAAGTATTCTATATTAAGGGCAGTGGCTCCGCGCCCGGACCTGACCAGAGTGGAAATATACCTTTTCGCTATATTAATCACCTGCATACAACGTCCGAGAAATTTTCAGACCTTAATGGAGTCGCGATAGTAGGTGAGTATGACGTCAGCGAAGATGGGTCTACCGTTGCAAAGGGTTGGCATTGGAAGTAACACCAAAACCACAAATTTGATGAGGTCGCTTTTTATCAGTACCTCATCAGTTTACGTCAACCTCAGCGTCTTCTCTTGGGAGCAAACGAATGCAAGACTCAAAAAACCAAATCCAAGTTTTTTATGAACTCAGAGTGTTACCTGGCAAAGCTGAAGAGCTCAAAGAGATTGCTTCAAAGATGGTCAACATGAACGCTGCAGAAGAACCAGGGACTTTGGTGTACAACGTCTACATGAATGAAGACGACACTCTATTCACTTATTTAGAAACGTATAGTGATGCTGAGACCGGTCTGTTTCACGCGAAACGATTTGCTGACGGCGAATACGTCGGGCAAATATTAGAACGTACAGATGGAGGTCGCCTTTGCTTCTATGGCGCAGTATCAGATGAGTTCAAACAGTGGGCAGCAGATAATGGATTTGAGCCTGAGTATTACAGTTTGATTGATGGGTATGTTCGCTAGTTTCTTAGCAAATTAGGCTGAGTGCGGACAGCCACAGGCGTTGACCGCACTCAGTATGTATGGGAATAATCTATATCCTATAGCTTTTTCAATTTGGCCGTATTACTGCTTAATTCCCCATCTAAATAAACAGTGTATTCATAAATCATGGAATTAGCGTCACTCGCATCCATAGTCCATTTCATGCTGTTAACAAAATCATGGCTTTCCCCCATAAGAGGAGACCGTGATTCATCGAACGACAGCGCGACCACTTGATTAGTTGCTTCGCTCACTGAGAGAACGGGTTCGGTACCAAGCGCACAGTAGTGCTTGACAACCAACTCCCCTTCCTCGTCACTGTAGGTCGTAAACATACCAACGCCGTCCTCAACCACAGATTCCATAATTGTGTTGCCACCTGACACAAGCGTCCACTCGTATGAAACATCGATCACATCACCAGTCAATCCCTGCGTGAGCTGGCCTTCCCATTTCCCAAGTTTTTTCCTCATCTGCTCAAAAGCCACGCTTGTTTCGACTTGCGGCATCTCCACACCACCTATTATGACCGGAGCATCAGCCGCGAAAATCGACCGCGCAATTAGCAGTATCATTGAAACTGTAACTAAAAGACTAATCTTCTTCATATTTCTCACACCTTAAGACACATAGATACCAAGACCATTTTTTATAGGAAACCTCCGCTATTATCAAGAGAATCAATAACCCCCAACAGTTGTAAGAGCCTTAATTTGTACTTTTCTCACTGCTCAATTACCTCCCCTTCAATAGCCTCTGTTTCAGGCCGTATAGTATTAATCACAATGTTTATTTTTTCTCGGCTATCCACTGCTTTTTCAAAGGTGCTGATAGGCAGCATACGATCCATTAAGATCTTCTGAGCCGCGGTTTGATTCTTATGATTATCGTCCAAAGCGGTCCGTATCACAGTCTCTATGACCGCGGGAACGTCTGGGTGCTCCAAAAGCGTTTGCTTTAACTCCAGTTGTCTAGCCCGCATTCCTGCTGGTCTACCTCGTTTGACGGGTGTTTTACTCATGATGTGTCATGTCCTAAAATCAGGAAAATATAAAAGCTGCACCTACGGTACGACGAATTGTCCTCTATCCTGCTCGTTAGTCTTTTTTTTGGCCTCGGATCAGAGTTGCTCACTCAAAATTCTAGGCGCGTCTCGCCCGAGCTACCGCACTGGTTCAGCGTCATGCCTTCATGGCAAGCAGTACTGTTTTACACGATTGCGTGGGCGATCCTTTTCTCCATCTTTGGCTACATCGTTGAAGAAACAGAATGGGGTTATAGATTGCTAAAATTCTGATTAGGCACCTATTCAGACTCACTCTTTCCTGATTTCGTAACTTGCGCGATGACATGCTAGGGGGCTGGGCAAGACCATACCCCCTAGAGTAGCTAGTTACTAGACAGATATTTGGGTTCTACTAAACATGTACCCAAATTCATTAAATTCAAGCATTTAGGACCTATTTTTGGGTATGACAAAGTAGCTATAGCTATAACTCTAGGTACAGGTATAACTATAACTACGCGAAATCTACTATCTCATCGACAATAGAGTACCTTTCGCTCTTGCTAAGTTTTTTCTGATTTTCATCCGTCATCACCGTTCGGACTTTGACGTGGAATAATTTTTTCTCAAATAATTTGGGAGTAGCTCTAGTTGCTTTTTCTGAGCCGAAGAGCCGTTTCACTAGCCTGCCGTATTTGCTCCGACGGCTTGCTGTAAATTTGCCTTTTTGGCCGATTGGTTTTTTGATAGTTCTCGCATTCAGCGCCATGAAGACAATATGCTTTTGTCCTGTCGATCCTGCGTTGTTGTAAGGGTCAATCTGGAAATTCAGATATATCTTCCCGCCCCTTAAACGAGTAGTTACCCCTGGGATCTTCTTGGAGAATCTCGAAGAAGTCTCCCATGACACCAAAATGGCTTCATAGATGCCCGGTTCTATCAAAGGATAGTCTACACCCTCCAATACCCCCTCTGAGTTCGTATCAGGCCCTTCTGAGGTCGTAACAAGGCTTAAATTAGACATTCCTAGGCCCTCTTTGGGTCGGTTGAGGAATGAGCTGATATTTCTCCTCTGGAGTTTGATGGTAGCTCAGGACTCTTTTCGGGATTTTAGATTTCGTAACAGGGCGAAGATCATAGAATGGACATTCCCTAGCAGAGCAAAGCGTTACTTGTTGACGCCATGTACCTGCCGCACCGGGGTCATAGATGCAATTTTTACAGTTCTTATCGATCGCTCTCCTAAATCCGCTCATACGTCGCCTCCGCCATCAGCAATTCGGAGTTCTTAAAGCGGCGCTTACCGCCAATTTTGTATGCCCTCGGTATTACGCCGCCGTTCATCCAGTTGTAAACGGTAGCGATGGAGATGCTGAAATAGCGAGAGACATCTTTTATTGATGAATAACCTTCGCCAGATCGTATCGATCTACGAATATGAACTAGATCATCTGATGAATTATGCTGCGGTTTGTACATTCTGGAAGCTCCTAATATCTAATAGAAAGCTTTACATTAGTTGGTATTCGCAGCTGAGTAAGAAAGTGTGTAGGTTTTATCCTAAGTGTGTAGATTATTTTTGGTTGTGTGTAGCTAGGCTTGGGTAAGTGTGCAGATTACCGTGCAGATTTTTTTACGGCAGCTTTGTGCCTCTCCCCGAATTCAGTGTTTTCAAACCAACTGGCGAGTCGCTGAGAAAGATTGTGGGGGGTGAGGGTTTTTTCGGTTTCGTCAGTCCATAAAATATACCCATTCTTGGCAATAGCTACCTTTAGCTTCGCCAATATATCGGGTTTTCGAGTTTCCTCTGAGAAGAATTTTTCTTTCAATCTATCCCTCACAGTCTTAGCCGTGGGTACTGGGTGCCAATGCTTGTCACATCCGGGAATTTTGACTTGCTCAAGAGGTTCAGCATGGAGAAATTCATCAACCACAAAATCTTGTAGCCAGACATAAAACTCGCTTTTTGGGTTTGCTGATTTTCTAAACAGAGTCTCCACTACTTCTCCGGTTGCAGTATCACTCTTGTTGACTACAGCGAACCCTATGGATTGGACATGATTTCTGCCAGGCGTTTTATACGAGGTGTAACCCCGATATTCGAGTATGGAAGGACTCACTGCGTCTGGATTGATAAAGGCTGGCACATAATATGCTTCGATTGCCTTATCGAGCCACCAGATGCCTTTCAGCTCATATTCTACTTTTGTGGCAGCATCCCAATTATTGGTTACTTCATTTAAGATTCGGTTGCGATGGAAATGGTCCTTTTTGGGATCTACGCAGCCGCCGGTAATTTTTTGGTAGTGGTCTGTAAGCCCGGATAGTATTTTGTCTTGCAGCTTTTCTGCATATCCGAATTCTCTGCTGCCATGCGCTACTTCTTGTCCGTCAGCTAGGCGTATTAATCGACCGTCTTTTTTCAGCCGAAGGGGTGAGTAGCCAGCGAATACCCATGCCGCCAGCCCAAGTTTCCATGCATCGAGCTTCAATATTTCTAGAAGTGCTGGCGTCATGCTTCGTAACCTCTATGTGCCTGACGAGAGAGCATATTGTTTGGGCACCTTTCGATGCTGCTTGATTTCGTTTGTTAGCCAGGTGATATCTATACCCTCATCCTGTGCAAATTTGAGAAGGTATTCAGCGTTCCACATACTTTCGGGTGCTAACGCGTACCACTTGCCATTAGCGTCTATGTAACAGACTTCACATTTTTTGATGTCAGCTTTGCAATTCAGTGCATGCCAAAGTTTTTTGATACTATTTTTCAATTCAATTGATTCACACCAGCTGCAAGTCCATTCTTGCCAGTCACTAATGCGAATTTTATCTATCTCCTCGGTGAGGTCGCATTCAAGCATCTGATCCAAGAATGCTTCTGACAAACGGCCTATCTCGAGAGAGAAATTGCTTGTTTCCACAGTCGCGTTGGTAAAAAAATGCTCCGTCTTAGCCCCGAAATCGATTTTTGTTCGCACGAAGATGCCATGCAACAACCAGATTGCTTCGATGAGCTTCCAACGATTTCGTATCAGTAATTCCACATATTCATTGTTAATTGTATTGCTCACTGACTTGCTCCCATCCCAATTTGAACTACCTTTGCGGTTGCAATTGGCGAGTACACTAGTTTGAATGCCTTGCGTTCATATTTTTCTAGTATTATTCGCCGCTCTTTAAGCATCGCCTTACCATCAGGGTCATCAATATAGACCTGCTTTAACCTGCTGGTATCCAGATGCTTCATTGCTAATTCTGATGCTTCGTTATTAAGTTTCCTTTTCTGGCACCAAGTGCGAAAGGTGCGTCTGAATCCATTAAATACAGCATCAAAGCCTAGGGCTTTTGGCATGCTCGATAGTTTCTTATCGCCAATTTTACCGCCGTCAAGGGTGCTAAAGACTCTGCCTTCTTGATATTTCGCACTGGGTTGGGCTTTTATTATCTTAATTGCTTCTCTGGTTAGCGGAATGACCCAGTCTTTTTCACTCTTATATTTGCCAGCAGGCATGCGCCAGACTTTTTTCCGCAAGTCGATTTCGCCCCAATCAACCAAACGTGCTTCGTTCGACCTGGCTACTGTCAACACACCAAACAGAAAGCAATGTATATCTGGCCTTGAGCCTTTCGGGTTATCCAATTCAATCAGTATTTTTACAAACCGTGGGAGTTGCTTGTGATGGATTGCTGGACGGTGCGTTACTTTATGGACTTTCTTGGGGCTTGGTAAAACTTCGCTCAGCAGTCCTCTCCAGATAGCGGGATTACTGGCTGTTCTGTAATCAAGCGCGATAGCTTGGTTAAATATGTTTTCCACATAATTTTGTGTTCGTTTCGCTGCATCATGTTTATCCTGCCAGAATGTGCTTGCGCCTGACTTCTGCTCAAGAATAGCGACGATATGTTTCTTGTCTATATCGTTGACACGTAGAGTCCCGATGTGGGGATAAACATAGTCTCTTAGTAGTTGTTGCAGTCGCCGTATTTGGTCAGCACCTTTGTACTCAGTTTGCTTTTTGGGGATAAAGTGCGTTTTAGTAAATTCTTTGAATGTGACGTATTTGTTCTCTTCCGCCCGAGCTTCAATTTCTAGTCGCCTACGTTCGGCTCGTGGGTCGATGCCAGCGTCAAGCAGGCCGTTTAAGTGGGTTGCTTTTTCAGTGGCTTGCTTCAGGGTCAGGGCTGCGCTTCCCTTTGCTGTTTGATAGACATAACCGCCTGGGGAGAACTTGCGTCTGTTGCCCAAATACGAATATCGAAACATCCAAACTTTAGAGCCGGTGTGTGTTACCTGTAGATATAAATTAGTTGGCCCAACTGGATGCATGCTTGGGTAGGGCCGCCCTTTGGTATCAACGTGCTTAGCGTTCCACTTCAGCTCCGAAATTGCTTTCGCAGACAGTTTTTTTGCGGTTTTCGG
>MDSV01237402.1_pt1 | contig 12055 bp, 10 predicted proteins | sample 810851 | NCBI WGS metagenome assembly MDSV01 (sample SAMN05326640, study PRJNA326480) | marine metagenome | isolation source: seawater | place: Atlantic Ocean: North East | collected 2012 | reverse complement strand
TCAGGTGCATAATTTGAATTGATTTGGCTAGGAACTGTCATGTTATTTATAGGCCCTTGACGTTCTCCGTTTAGCACTAGAATCGGTTCACTAATTGGAGGAATTAAAGCGTCATAATAAAGGCAAGTTACACGCCGGCCACACTTCGGGATTAATCCTAAAAAGTTTTCAGTGACATGAGAAGGAGTGGCTAAAACAATTGCTCTTGCATGCAATATTTCCCCAGTAGATAATTGGACAGAGTTGCTCTCCACCGAATGTACGGGAGTATTAGTCCGTATCCAACCGATGGGCAATTTCGAAGCTATTTGTTCAGGAATAGCACCCATCCCTTGGGAGGGTAAGGCTGCAGAACCTTGTGAAAACATGCGAAATACAAATTCAAACATTCCACTCGGAGTCGATAACTGATCTTCTAAAAAAATACCTCCCAAAAAAGGGCGAAAAAATTTTCTGATGATCTCATCTGAAAATTTTAATTCTCGCAAGGTATCCAGTGAAGATTGATTTGACCGCCTGAATAGGTCTTCATGTTGTCCTTGCTGGACTCTGTATCGAAGAAGAGCTATTTTCAATTTATCGTTTAGGCTACCAACGGGACTAAAAAGGCTATGTAGTAGCTTTGTCGGGTTTTTAAATGGGTCATAGAGCGTGTAGAAAATTTCAGCATCTCGGATCATAGCACCCGGAGTAAAATGTTTCAATTTTAACGCATCGAAATTAAGAATGCGACGTGCTTCAGGATAAGCCGTCAAGAAAACTTGAAAGCCGCGATCGAGCAAGAATCCGTTAACACTATCGGTTCGAACACGTCCACCCAGACCGTCACTAGATTCGAGTACACGACAACTTAACCCTAATGTTTCAAGTCGGCGCGCACAGCACAATCCGGAAATTCCAGCTCCTACGATGATTACATCTGCGTCCATTATATTATTGTATCACAAGATTTTGTTATTTTCTCCGCCAAATGTGTGCCACTCATGAATGCCCCTTCAACGCGGAGGCTGTCACACCAATCGCCACATAAGCCGACCTTTAGGTCTGGATCCCAGAGACTTCCACAGTTCAGAGGAGAATTGCAGATTGAGTAACGCCATCTATGGGAAGTAGTGGAATCAGGCGCGGGAGAATTGTTTTTAGTTACTTTACGAAAGGCTCGTAGTAAATGCTCCACTACCGTGTTTTCCGGAGAGTCAAAAAATTCAGACGACCATTTTGGAGTAGCGTGAATAATCCAAGATTCGATGCTACCTCGTTGGGGTTTGCTCGAATTGCGAGCAATCCATGAGATCGGACTACTGCTCACAAACGCAGCGTCAAATGGGATTTCGGTAGGTCTTGAGAAAGTAAGCATAACTGCCCAACAAGGATCGAGTTTAACACTTCCGACAGTTTTGGACAGACGTGAACTTGATGGTAAAAAAGCAAGTGCCTGTTGCGGCGGCGTAGCTATTACGAGAAAATCAACCGTTGAAGAAGTTTTATTGCCTTCCAACGTCCATAAAGAATCCCTACGTGCAGCGGATACGATTGCATGGTCATAAGAAATATCAAGATCTTTGGCGAGGTGACAAGAGATGGAGCGCATGTCCGGTACTCCGACAAATCTTTTTACATTAGAATCGATAAAGCAGAAGTCGTCATCCTTGATTTCACCAATTCTACCTTTCCATTCTTTAACGAATCCCTGAGATTCCCATTTTTTTACTTGGTTGATGAAAATATTCTCTCTCGCGGTGAAATATTGCGCCCCGTGATCAATTGAGAAGGTGTCCATACGCCTGGACGCCATTCGTCCGCCCGGTGATCCACTTTTTTCTATCAGCTTTACTCCGAAACCTCTTTTTTTTAACAGATAAGCAGCCCTGAGAGCTGAAAATCCGGCACCAATGATTCCAATTTTTGTATTTATTGACAAGAATAAACTCACGGACAGGTTTTACTTTGATTACGATGAATATATACACCTACTGGCTAAATTCAATCAACAGGTCTAAAAAAAAAATAAGGTGTGGTTGACAAACGCCCAACCCAAATTATCTTCACCAGAAATTTTCAATCAAAAGGCAGATCAAGATGTGTTCACGTTTAATTGGTCTTATTGTGTGTCTGAGTTTGCTAATTGCAAACACCGATGCAAGAGCACAGATCGCGGTTCTGGTAGAGGATGCGATCTCGAGGGGAGTTCCGCTTTATAATAGCGGTAACTATGTGGCTTGCGCAGAAATATATCGGCTCTGTTTACGATCCATTCAACTATTATCGACGGAAGAATATCCGAAAACTGTTGTGGAAAGGGCCATGGCTGCAGCCATTGAAGAGCCCTCCGATAAAGCAGCTTGGACCTTGCGCTACGCGCTGGACGAAGTTTATCTGAATACTGCTGAAGGCTCCGAAATGAATAAATCGATGCTTAGATTAGATATGAATCGATCGCGGGATTGGTATGTTGTAAACGACAACGTGATGGGTGGGATCTCGAGGGGATCAATAGAGGTAAACCCCGATGGGATCGCAACTTTTTCTGGACGATTATCGTTAGCAAATAACGGAGGTTTCAGTTCTGTCAGGACGGAAGTGTCTAAAGGTGGACTAACGGGCGCAGATGGCTTGGAAATTAAAATTAAGGGTGACGGCAGAAAATATTCTATACTGCTCGGTACAGACGAGATGAGGGGATCTTGGCAGGCCTCCTTCGTAGCAGGAAGGGACTGGAAGATTATAAAGATACCATTTGAAAATTTCAGATTGTCTGTCCGCGGATGGAGCCCGCCGTCAGCTCCTTCAGTTCCAAAGTCGAGAATATCTACAATCGGAATCATAATTGGCGATAAGGACGAACGCCCATTCATGCTTCAAGTAGATTCGATAGTGGGATATGTTAGAGACACTTCACTGTGATAAATAGAAGACTTTTGAGAGAATAGCGTTAATTTGGCATTTCAGTTGAAATCTGAGAAGGGATCAATTGCAAAATACTTCTCGTCTTCGGGTTTATATCTATTTCTGAATTATATCAACTCTTTTGGTTAGATAATCATCCCTGCCGCGACCGTCTCGTTGGTTTGCTCGTCGACGAGAATGAAACTTCCAGTAGTACGATTTTTCCTGTAACTATCTGCAATAACAGGCGCTGATGTGCGCAGTGCAATTCTGCCTATCTCATTGCATTCAAAAACGAGATCATTTTCGATCTTATGCAATGTATTTACATCAACTTTATAGCGTATTTCCGCTACAATAGCTTTCACCTCATTTGTAGAATGTTGTAGGATGAATTTACTTTTGGGAACAAGAGTTTTTTCATCTGAAAACCAGCAAATCATGGCCTCTATGTTTTGAACAGGAGTAGGCGCATTGTTAGGTTTTACGAGCATATTCCCCCTAGAAATATCAATTTCATCAGAGAGAGTGACAGTTACAGACATAGGTGCGAAGGCCTCACTTATTTCGCCGTCGGCAGTTTGGATCGTTTTAATTTCGGATTCGAAACCAGAAGGCAGTGCCTGCACTCGGTCTCCCGGTTTGAAAACACCGCCAGCAATTCTTCCCGCAAAACCACGAAAGTCATGCCAGTTGTCGGAGTGTGGGCGAATCACCCATTGAATCGGCAGGCGGGCTTCTACGTGATTTTCGTCAGCTCCTATGTAAACGGTCTCTAAATGATACAGCAAGGTTGGGCCAGCATACCAGGGCATGTTTGTTGAAGCGTCAACAATGTTGTCTCCGTTCAATGCGCTAGCTGGTATGAAAGTTATATCTACAATATTGTCTAGTCGAGACGCAAAAACTTTGAACTCCGCTACAATTTCGTTGAAACGTTTTTCACTCCAATTTTCCAGATCCATCTTATTTACACAGACTACTAAATGCTGTATGCGGAGTAAATTTGCAATAAACGAGTGACGGCGGGTTTGTTCAACTACGCCATGGCGAGCATCTATCAAGAGTATGGCTAAGTTTGCTGTTGAGGCACCGGTGACCATGTTTCGAGTGTATTGTATGTGTCCCGGGGTGTCTGCTATTATAAATTTACGCTTAGGTGTGGCGAAGTAGCGGTAGGCTACATCGATTGTAATACCTTGTTCTCGCTCTGAACGCAAACCGTCAGTCAGGAGGGCGAGATTAATGTTGTCGTCTCCACGTGATTTCGAGCTTTGTTCTATAGCTTCTAATTGATCTTCAAAAATTGATTTGCTGTCATAAAGTAGCCTACCAATCAGAGTACTCTTGCCGTCGTCTACTGACCCGGCAGTTGTGAAACGCAATAAATCCATAGCGGAATAATCAGGGTTTTCTATTTTGTTATCCATTAGATTTTGACGGAGAGAAAGAACTTGAATTATAGGTCATTAGAAATAGCCTTCTCTCTTTCGATCTTCCATAGAAGTTTCTGAGCGTTTATCGTCCGCTCTAGTGCCTCGTTCGGTTTGTCGTGCGCTTGCGACTTCAGCTATTATGTGGTCTAGCGACGTTGCTTCGGATAAAGTTGCACCAGTGCAAGTTGCGTCTCCGATGGTTCTAAAGCGAACAGTCAAATTTTCAGTTCTTTCATCAGGTTTTTTTCGTAGAAACTCCGATGTGGCCATAATAACGCCATCTCTAATAATGCATTCGCGTGAATGTGAGAAATACAGATTTGGCAACTCTATCTCTTCTTGTTTGATATACTGCCAGACATCCATTTCCGTCCAATTACTAAGAGGAAAAATTCGAAAATGTTCATCATGCTTTTTACGACCATTGAACACGTTCCATAATTCCGGACGCTGGTTTTTAGGATCCCACTGTCCAAAAGCATCACGATGAGAAAAGAATCTTTCCTTAGCGCGGGCTTTTTCTTCATCTCGTCTACCTCCCCCTAATGCGGCATCAAAATTGTTTTTTTCGAGGGCATTTAAAAGAACTGTAGTCTGAAGTCCATTTCGGCTGGCGTTAAACCCAGATTCTTCTGTAACATAACCGTCATCAATAGCTTTTTGAACAGAAGCTATCAAAAGTTTAGCTTTTAGGTTTTCTACGAATTTATCTCTGAACTTGATTGTTTCCGAAAAATTATGTCCGGTATCCACATGCATTAGTGGAAATGGTAGTCTGGCCGGCCAGAATGCTTTTCGAGCTAAATGCGCCATTACGATGGAGTCTTTGCCACCGGAAAAAAGTAGCACAGGTTTTTGAAACTGCGCTGCAGTCTCTCGTAGTATATAAATGGCTTCCGATTCGAGCTGACGCAGATGCGTAACGGTATAATTTTGAGGCATATTTTAACTGTATTGAATCCGCATTTTCCTTGGTGTATAAAATTATTGTCGTATATATGTGTATTAATTTAAGGAAATGCTGTTCATTTAAACTAACGGCTAGTACTGTCGATCGTCAACGGTTAAGAGACAATTAATGAGAGCGTGATTCATAGATTGTCCGATACACATCCTCCTGATCTTTTGAAATCCCTTCCCATGTGAATTTTTGCGCCCAGCGAAAACCATTTTGTCCCATTTTTTGACGTAAGGACGGATTTTCTAGTAATTGTTTCATTGCTACCGCCAAATCGTCAGGATTTTCTGGTTGAACAAGGAGCCCAGTATCATTATGTCGAATGGCGTCGCGTAGACCGGAAATATCAGTACCGATTACGGCTTTTCTAGCTGCTCCTGCTTCAATTGCAACGATCCCCCATCCTTCATAGCGCGATGGCATGCATACAAAGAGAGCTTCACTCATTAGACGATTTCGGTCCTGTTCGCTTACTTCTCCAAAAAATTCTATTTGTTTCGAAATTCCAAGAGATTTAGCCATTTCTTTCAAGGTGTCTTTACGTTTAGGAGTACCTTTGCCCGCTAGCACAAGCCGTATATTTTTTTCTGAAAGGTTTTTCATAGCTTTGAGCAGGATATCTAACCCTTTCGTATGTATATCAAGGCGTCCGAAATAGAGTATATAGTCCTGTTCTTCTCCCTGCGGTTGAAAACAAGCATCGTCAACTCCGGTATAGACAAGGTGTATGTTCGCATTGCTATTCATACTTCGTAGGCGAGTTCTCAGAGTTGGTGAAATGGTAAGAATTTCTGGATGTAATTTAAGCACCTCATTTTCAGCGCGTTGGGCAAAGCGCCCGATTATGGGAAACTTTTTAGAAGCGTTTTGTCCCATAAGATGAAAAAGTTCCAGAATACTTTTTTTGCGTAGACTGCTAGAGACTTTTAAAGGGGCGTATGCAGAAAAGCTGTAGACCCAAAGGTCAAAATTATTGCGTGCAACTTCTATAGATGCAAGCGCAGCAAAACTTAATCTGCTAAGTGAGTAGGAGAGGTCGGTTCCGATCCGAATTATTTTTACACCATCGATCTCTTTTGTTCTCTCAGCACCAGGGAATGTTCCGACTAATAGCGTGATCTCGTGACGTTGACTAAGTTGTCTTGCTATCTTAAGAGTGCGCAATGCTCCACCTCCACCACACCAAGGATTTTCCACATCGTCGTATATTGTGTGTAGGATTTTCATATATGTTAAAGTCGCCCTTGATTCATATCACACCTCACCCTACCATTGTTGGCATGTCTGCGTTGTCATATGCTGCAACAATATAAGGGTGATCTTTACTGTAAGAAGTAAGTGGTTTAGGATTATCGACTCGGCCGATCGGACGCTGACCAATTCCAGTTGTGTTTGTCAGTTTATCTCCTAAATCATAACGTATCCCGTTAGCCTTTTCCTCGATGATTTGTACGATGTCTGGATGTTCTTTATACAAATTATCTGATTCACTTGGATCCGTTTTTAGGTTGTACAGTGCGTTGAGAGGATTAGACTTGCCACTGCTTGTTTCTTTTTTAGCGAAATGGAGTTTCCAGTTTTTCCAGCGGACGGCCTCTAGATTTTCTCGCCAATAAAATGCGAAACAATCATACGTTGAGGTCGCACCAGCGTTTCCGAGAATTATTGGACTTATATCGTGCCCATCTATTTTATTATTGTTCGTGATGTTGCATTGAGTCAGTTTGGTTATTGTTGGATATAGATCCATCATTGTTGTGAGTTCGCTGGAAACTTGGTTTGCCGGTATTGTAGAAGGCCATCGCATGATACAGGGTACCCTTTGACCTCCTTCCCATGTGGTTGCTTTTGTACTGCGTAATGGACTATTACTCCCGCCCTCATTTCGAGCTCGTGAGCCATTGTCACTCGTAAAAATTACTAATGTGTTATCAAATAACCCGGCTTGTTTTAATTCTGAATCGACGACGCCCAGTACCCAGTCTATACATTCAACGGCTCCTCCGTAGCCTCCATTACTAGATTGTTCCATAAAGCGAGTTGGAACAAAAAGGGGTACGTGAACATACATATGAGCGAGATATAAAAAAAAGGGACGAGAATTGTTTTTCCGGATAAATCTTACGGCTTGTTCCGTATAACGTTCAGTTAAACCACGTTGGTCGGGTTGTTGTTGAAGAACCTCGTTGTTGTGCATTAAAGGTAGGGGAACTTTTTCCTCTGGGTTTTGCCCCTGCATACCCATATCGTTGCTGTAGGGTAATCCATAATATTCTTCAAATCCGTGTTGCTTCGGCAAGAATGGCAATTGGTCTCCGCAATGCCATTTTCCAATTATTTTTGTTTTATAATTATTTTCTCTTAGTATCCGTGGAAACGTAATTTCATCCGGATGAAGCCCTATAGGGTCGCCAGGAAACAGAACAGGATTTGGACCAAAACCTAAACGGTTGGGATAGCATCCTGTCATTAAAGCCGCTCGTGAAGCAGAACACACTGGTGATGCTGAATAAAAATCAGTAAGCCGAATTCCGTCCCGTGCCATACGATCTACATTAGGAGTTTTATTTCGTGTGGATCCAAAACAACCTAAGTCTCCATATCCTAAATCATCACAGTTTATAAGAATAATGTTCGGTGTTTTCATGGTTTCTTCCAATAGCAACCTCGTAAATTGTTGGTATGCTAATAGTAATAAAATTTTTCCTGAATGTTTAGGTTCGATTAGATTAGAGGATTTAGTGGAAAAATTATATATAATCGTTGTTCTGAAAGTTACTCTCGATTAAACAGCAATTATAGTTCCGATGAGTTTCCGTTGACCTCCATTGTTTCGAAACTCACAAAGATATATACCTTGCCAAGTTCCGAGATTTAATCTCCCATCTGTAATTGGAATACTAACAGAGCTTCCCACTAATGTGGTTTTTATATGTGCTGGCATATCGTCAGCACCCTCATCTATATGTTCGTAGTATGCAGCGTCCTCGCTGACTAGTTTGTCTAGAGAACGTTTCATGTCACTTCTTACTGTGGGATCCAAATTTTCATTTAGGGTTAATCCAGCGGAAGTGTGTTGTAGAAATAAAAGAAAAACTCCTGTATCGGGTAGGGTTGGCAGATGTGTGTTAACGTGTGGAGTAATTAAATGTATACCTCGAGGAAACGGAGGTATTGAGAAAAGAATTTGATTCATTTTTTATTTAACCTTTTATGATCGAGGTTGAAACTATTTAGTTTGTTGATATTTGCTCTAGTTTCTTCCGAATGTCATCAGGGGTTGCTGCGCCGGTCGTACCTAACTGATGTATCGCGTAATTGGCTGCGGCCATCGCAATTAAACTTGCTTCATAAACTGTGGCACCCGCAGCAAGAGAAGCTGCAAGGTTTGCTGTAACACAATCTCCTGCACCGACAATATCAATCGATTTACTTGCTTGTAAGGCTGGTATGTGATTTGTTTTGCCATATCCGTCTGATGATACAATACCACGTTTTCCTAAGGTCACAAAAATGGGTTTTCCATGTTGAACGGCTAATTCAGATGTCGCAACTTGGATAGTTTTAATATCCATGTCCTTATCTTTATCAAAGAAGGATTTTAATTCTGTTTCATTCATCTTGTAGCTAAGCGGTGGGTATTTTCGTAAACTGTCTCGTGAGTCGACTATAATTGGAATTTTCTCTCTTTCGATACTCAATGCTTTTAGTTCATGGCGAACCGCTTCTGTAACAACACCCGTTTCTGGTTTATCTGTCTGCTCTAACACAATCACTGCGTCTATATTTCTGTGTAATGATTTAACCGCGTGCGCTAGTCTATGGCTCAAATTACAGGGTGTTGGGGTCCAGTTCTTTGTGTCTAACCGTGATAGTTCTCGATGTTTGTTACCTGTGATTACTAAAGGTTTACAATACGTAAAAGTGTTCCGGTGCTCGAAACAAAAAAAGTTAGATAGGTTAATACCTGAGATGTTTTTTAAAGCTCTTTTTAGTTCAAACCCTTCACCATCGTCACCGCAAAACCCTATGGCTTCTATATTCCCCACGCCCAGTTTTCCTAAGTTTGCCGCCACGGTTCCTGCACCACCTGGTTGGGCACGTATATTAGAAACGTTATTTACTGGGAGGCCTGTTTCGATCGATTTTTCTTTTAGGTTGGGATTGATTTCAAGATAGCGATCCAAGCAAAAATCTCCCACTACGGCTAAATTCAGCTGGGCATATTTTTCCTTTATTTCGTCGTATCGTTCTGGCTTCATTGTTTTATTAGGTGGTGATGTAGGCGTTGTATAAAGGCAGCGTTGTCGCACTGTATGTAGTCCATTGATCCACCCATTCGAGAATAACTTTTACAGAAACGAAGGTAGTATGCAGGGTTGTTGATTGGTGGCTCTCCGTGTTGCCAATCCCATTGGCCGCCATCTTGTATGTCTACAACATAGATAGAATGATCTGTTATGGCTGTGCCCCCTAGTTTTATTCTTTGATTGTTTACGCAGCTCATAGCTTTTTCAAAAACCTGAGGGCCCATGATAGCTGAACCAACGGACAGTGTTATACCGCCATTAAGATTTTCTAAACTACCACCGAACAGTTTAAAATCCCACTCTCCTGCTCTGCCAATGGCGGATCCCGAAAATATTGGGTGGTTAGCTATTATATCATACCCAATACTAGGATGTACTGAGAAGGGTACTTTATGACGCCATGCAGAGGCAATAATTGATGTTTCCCGATAGGGATGGGAAACATCATACTTCCCAGCTTTTAATGAGAATTGGTTCATTGTAAACAAAAGGTCTGCACGTGCCGACGTTAAATGGCTGGTAGGGTCTTTTTTTATTGCTTCTACTAATTCGGATTCCTGCGGTAGAATACAGCCGTCTTCGTTTATAAATCGTCCTAAAGATTGGCCATAACCCAATGAGTCTATAGCACCGGATAATATGGCTATATGAATGTTTTTGCTGGTCTCATCCCACGCCCCAAACTCGCCGTTTTCAACTCCTTTCTCTACATTTTCTGTACTTGCTCCTAAATATGCAAACTCCCAGTCGTGTATTGAGCCAGCACCATTTGTTGCAATATGCGTTATCCAACCAGCTTTAATAAGTTGGTTAACTAAAACTGCCGTACCATTTTTGATTAGATGTGCGCCATAGATAAGAATGACAGCGGCGTCTTTATCACGGGCTCTTCGAAGTTTTTGCTCTAGGTGATGTATTTGTTTGAGTTGGTTATCCGGAACCGGCAACAGTGGATCATCGGGATCGATGAGTATGTCATTAATATATGAAAGATGTTGGCGGTTTTTTAACGGATATACTTGGAGCTTAGATAGGTTTAACTTTTTTGCATCAACCATAAAGTCTTATCCAATCAGTCAAAAATATTTTTTGCATGAATAAAATTTGGTATCGCTGTATCTGCACCGGCAGCGAGTAATTGAGTCCGTTTTATAGGGTCGCATGTTTTTGACTGTATTTGTTCTTCGTCGCTACATATAGCTACGGCATATCCACCCAAGCGCTTACACTCTTTAATTTCTGTCGGACCATCCCCAAAAGCAATTATGTTATTACCGGAAGCACCTGTATCTCTAATTAGCTGGGAAAAGATTAACGCCTTTTTATACTTGAGAGGATCACCGGTGCAACCGTAAATTCGTTCTCCAAAAAAACGAGATATTCCAAGCAATTGTGCTTCTTCTCGCACAAGGTCTTGTTCAGTACCACTGACAATAGCGCACACGTTCTCTTTGTTTTCCAGCCAAGTCAGAAATTCAATTGAACCTGGAATAAGAAAGTCCAAGGGGCTTTTATCATGATTTCTTATCAACTTTTTTCGGTTGTCGACAATTGCATTGAGACGGAATAAATAATCTTGATATAATATTGACGCAGGAGGTACAATTTGTTTTCGAAGATTGGCCAATCTTACGAAGTGTTGCATTTGAACCATTGTTGCCTGTCCACTAAGTCCAAATGTGATATCTCCAATTAGTCTGTTTCTATATTCCTCGGTCTCATTTTGTAATATCGGAAGATACTTGCTCAGTAACTGAGTCATTATCTTTGGCCATCCCGCACGTAACCAAGAAAGTGTACCGTCAAAATCAAAAATGAATAACTTATTCATCTACTTAAACGTTTCCGACTGCTGTCTTTAGAGGTGTCTATAAAATAACACGAAGAATTTAATTTAATTCTCCTTCTATTGTTCTCGACTAATATTCTGATGAAATCTGATTCAGAATGGGCATATACGTTTCCAATATTAAAATATATCTTGCTTGTTTACTATAGTAGAATCTTTTGCATACTAATTGACGAATGTAATATTGGATTCTACATTGCCTCCGATCTCTTGAAGCTTTCAGTAGTAAACGCAAAGATAGGTGTTGAACACATGGATTATCCGATTGATAAGATTCTTCCTGGTATAAAAGTCACGGCCCAGATGTCTCCGGAGCCGTCTGATGAAGACTTGGAATTTGTCCGCGCATTGGGAGTCACGCATGCCGTTTTGTGGACCGATGCAAAAAAAGCTAGCTACGAATATTATGCATCTCGACGTGAATTGTTTGAGAAGTCAGATATTTCTATTTATGGATTTGGGAATTTAGATGTTCACAATGTAGATTCGATAACTTTGAATTTACGAGAAAGAGATGCAAAGATTGAGGAGTATAAGCAACACATCCGTAATCTTGGTCGTGCGGGTATTCCCTACACAACGTATGCTCATATGGGTAACGGTATTTGGAGTACGG
>MDSV01026605.1_pt1 | contig 12055 bp, 5 predicted proteins | sample 810851 | NCBI WGS metagenome assembly MDSV01 (sample SAMN05326640, study PRJNA326480) | marine metagenome | isolation source: seawater | place: Atlantic Ocean: North East | collected 2012 | reverse complement strand
GGCGCTCGCCGACCTCGGCGCGCAGTTTTACTTGAGCGAGGCGGACGTCGGGAAGAACCGCGCCGAGGCGTGCGCGGCGCGGCTCCAGGAGCTCAACCCCGCGGTCGAGGTTGCTGTGGTCACCGAGGCGGTCACGCCCGCGCTCGTCGCGAAGCACCGCGCGGTGGTGTGCACGGAGACGGATCACGATGCCGCCGTCGCCGTCAACGAGGCGTGCCGCGCCGCCGGCGCGGCGTTCATCCGCGGCGACGTGCGCGGCGTGTTTGGCCGCCTGTTCTGCGACTTCGGCGAGACGTTCGACGTGCTGGACGTGGACGGCGAGGAGCCGCACTCGTGCATCGTCGCCAGCGTCTCGAACGACGAGGAGCCACTCGTGACGTGCGTGGACGACGAGCGCGTCGAGCTGCAGGACGGCCAGCGCGTTTCCTTCGCCGAAGTGCGGGGCATGACCGAGCTCAACGGCGGCGTCTACGTCATCAAGGACGTCAAGGCGCACTCGTTCAAGCTCGCGAACTGTGACAGCTCCGGCTTCGGCGCCTACGCCGGCGGGGGCATCGCCACGCAGGTCAAGGAGACCAAGAGGCTCGAGTTCAAGACGCTCGCGGAGGCCACGCGCGAGCCGGGCGAGTTCCTCCTGAGCGACTTCGCGAAGTTTGACCGCGGTCCGGTGCTGCACCTCGGGTTCCAGGCGCTCGAGCGCTTCGCGGCGGCCAGGGGCGGGGCGCTGCCCGTGCCCGGCGACGCGGGGGACGCCGCGGCGCTCGTCACGCTCGCGCGCGAGATCAACGACGGAAGCGCTTCGAAGCTCGAAGACGTGGACCCCGGCGGCGTGCTCACGACGCTGGCGAAAACCGCGCGCGGGTACGTGTCGCCGATGTGCGCGATGTTCGGCGGCGTGATCGGCCAGGAAGTGGTCAAGGCGTGCACGGGGAAGTTCCACCCGTTACACCAGTGGTTCTACTTCGACTCCGTCGAATCGTTGCCCGACCCGAAAACGCTCACCGCGGAGGAGTGCGCTCCCGAGGGCAGTCGGTACGACGCGCAAATCGCGTGCTTCGGCAAGAAAATGCAGCGCGAAATCGAGCGGAAGAAGGTGTTTCTGGTGGGCGCGGGCGCGCTCGGGTGCGAGTTCATCAAGAACTTCGCGCTGATGGGCCTGGCGTGCTCCGACGCCGGTTCGGTGACCGTCACGGATGACGACGTGATCGAGAAGTCCAATCTGTCGCGCCAGTTCCTGTTCCGCGACTGGAACATCGGCCACGCCAAGTCGACGTGCGCGACGGCGGCGGCGAAGGCGATCAACGCCGACTTGAACGCGCGCCCGTTACAGAACCGCGTGTCGCCGGACACTGAGGACGTGTTCGACGACGCGTTCTGGGACGGGCTGGACGTGGTGGTCAACGCGCTGGATAACGTCAACGCGCGCCTGTATGTGGACAGCCGCTGCGTGTACTTCAGCAAGCCCTTGCTGGAGTCGGGCACGCTCGGCACCAAGTGCAACACGCAGATGGTGGTGCCGAACGTCACCGAGAACTACGGCGCTTCGCGCGACCCGCCCGAGAAGTCGGCGCCCATGTGCACGCTGCACTCCTTCCCGCACAACATCGACCACTGCCTGACCTGGGCGCGCTCGGAGTTCGAGGGGCTCTTCGAGAAGAGCCCAGGCGAGGCCAACGCGTTTCTCGCCAAGCCCGCGGAGTACGCGGAAGCCGCACGCCGCGCCGGAGACGCGTCGGCGCGCGAGAACCTGGAGAAGGTGGCCGAGTGCCTGTTGGACTCGCGGTGCGAGACGTACCAGGAGTGCGTCGCGTGGGCGCGCGTGCGGTTCCAGGAAGTGTTCCACGATAAGATCGCGCAGCTCACGTACACGTTCCCCGAGGACGCCGTGACCTCCACCGGAAGCCCGTTCTGGTCCGCGCCCAAGCGGTTTCCGAAAATCGTCGCCTTCTCCTCGAGCGACGCCGCGCACCTCGCGCTGACGCGCGCCATGGCCAACCTCAAGGCGGAGGTGCACGGCGTGGCGCGCCCGGACTGGGCCGCGGACGACGCGAAGCTGGCGGCCGCCGTGGACGCCGTGCGCGTGCACGCGTTCGAGCCCAAGGCCGGGGTGAAGATCGAGACGGACCCCAAGGCCACGGAGGCGGCGTCGTCCGGCGGCATGGACGACGAAGCCGTCATCGAGGACCTGCTCGGGAAGCTCGAGGCGGTGCGCGGCGCGTTCGCGCCCGACTACCGACTTGGCGCGGTGGCGTTCGAGAAGGACGACGACTCCAACTTCCACATGGACGCGATCGCGGGTTTGTCCAACATGCGCGCGCGGAACTACGCCATTCCTGAGGTGGACAAGCTGAAGGCCAAGTTCATCGCGGGGCGGATCATCCCTGCCATCGCCACCACCACCGCCATGGCCACCGGGTTGGTGTGCCTCGAGCTGTACAAGGTGTTCAACGGCGCCCCCATCGAGGCGTACCGCAACACCTTCGCCAACCTGGCGCTCCCGCTGTTCGCCATGGCCGAGCCCATCGCGCCGAAGAAGTTTGAGTTCAAGGACATGTCCTGGACGCTGTGGGATCGGTGGGTGCTGAAGGGCGACCTCACGGTCAAGGAGCTTCTGGACTGGTTCGAAGCCAAGGGACTGGCGGCGTACTCGGTGTCGTGCGGCCAGTCGCTCATCTACAACACCATCTTCCCGAAGCACAAGGAGCGCATGGACAAGAAGGTCTCGGACCTGGTGCAGACCGTCGCGAAGCTTGAGATCCCCGAGGCACGCAAGCACTTCGACATCGTCGTCGCGTGCGAAGACGACGAGGGGGAGGATGTCGACGTGCCGCTCGTGTCCGTCGAGTTCCGCTGAAAACGACCTAACCGCGAACGTCACCCTCCGCTTCACGAGAGTCACGTGATGGACGAGAGAAAAACTTCATCCAGATGAAACGAACGAATGGATGGAAATTCGGGATTTCGGAAATTCGCAATTTTAGCAGACTGGGAGCTTGTGAAAAAAACATTTTCTTCTGACTAAAAGTCGACACGTCGACAGAATAAAAGTCGACACTTCGACAAGAAACTTCGAAACCACCGGAAAAAAGTAACCTCCCAGAAAAGAGTGCCTTCTCGCGCGCCGCGGTAGCCATTGCGCCGCGCGCTCTCGTCGTAGGCGACAGGGACGCACACGCGGTCTTCAGCGAAGGCGTGGCACGCACTAGGCGTCGCCACCAAGCGAGAGGGACAGCACAGCCTCGGGGCTTGCGGAACGCGGGTCGCGCGCCTGAGGATCTGCGGTGCTTACGGAGAGCGGGGTGTTTCTGCCCGCGCGATCGATGGCGCACCCAGCGGAGCGCGTCGCGCTCCTGCCCACGGAGGGGGAGTCGTTCACGAAACCGAGCACCACCACGGGTGCGGCTGAGGTGGTGAACGCGATGGAGGACATCGGCGAGCTGCGCGCGGTGCGGCGTGACGCGCGCGCGCCCGCGTGGGGCATCGGCCGCGTGGTGGCGCTCGTCGCCACCGCGTGCCTCGCGCTCGTCGCGGTGGTGTTGGCGCTCAACTCCGGGTCGTTCGCGGGCGCCAGCGAGTTGGCGCTCCAGGCGCTGGGGAGCGTTGACGTGGAGCTGGAGGTTGAGCCCGTGGGGCACGTCATCTGGCTCGGCAGCAAACTCCCGAACGTCAAGCGCGTGTTCCTGCATCGGAACCAGGAGCTGCTCCACAAGGCTGGGTGGAAGCTGAAGCTGTGGCGGTCGGAGGACATCACGCAGCAGAACTTCCCGTACACGTACGGCACGATTCGACGCGCGCTGAAGTACCACGACCAGTCGGGGGAGAACGTGTTCTCCATGATCGGGGACCTGATGAAGTTCGAGATCCTGTACCACTTCGGGGGGCTGTACATGGACACCAACATCGAGCTGCTTCGCGACCCCACCGAGCTCTTCACCGTGGCGGCGTCGCTGAATAAGGAGGTGTTTCTGGTGGCCGATCCGGGCGGGGACAAGCGCTTCGCCTCCGCGGGGTTTATGGGCGCGCTCAAGAAGCACTCGCCGCTCTTCGCGTCGCTCGTGGCGAACGAACAGTACCTGAACGAGATCCCCTTCGAGGAGCACTGCGTGGCGAACGCGTGGACCGGCCCGATGTTCCTCACCCTCAAGGTGCTGCACTTCGACAGCGCGGTGATTCTGGACCGAGACACCGCGTACCCGCTGCTGTGCGGACAGGACGGGATGGACCGGTGCCTGGAGCGCGTGGGCGCGGACGCGACGTTCGGGGGAAAGGTGGATCAGGAGAACTCCGTGTTGGTCAAGGAAGATAACGGCGACGTGTGGCGCGTGAAGGTGCCCTGCGACGACATGACGCGCGAGTACCCGGAGGCGACCGCCGTGGACCACTTTTCGCTCGGAAAGTCGTGGATCAACTGCAAGCCCGCGGCGCGCGCGCGGAAACTCGCCGACTGGACGCTGCGGTACGTGCACGACCCCGCGTCGTTCATCTTCGACTTCACGCTGGACCAAGTGAGGTGGAGCCAGAGCCACAACGCGGACGAGCTCACGAAGGAGCTGGTGGAGCGGCGGCAGCAGCTGCTGGGCGCGGGCTCCAACCGCGCGCAGCTCATCTTGCTGGGGTCGACGGCGCGGAGCGGCTCGACGCTGATGTCGGAGATGCTGCGGCAAGCGTTCAACGCGGACGAAGACACGGTGGTGTGGACGGACGACTCCGGCTTACACTCGGACATCCCGCTGTACAACCGCTTCTTCGACCTCGGGGATTTGTGGTCGGAGCAGACCATGGCGCAGGACTGGGTGCGGCGGGATCTGTGGCCGCGGCTGGAAGGGTTTGGCGTGACGCGCCGCGCCTTCGACGCGGCGCTCGACCAGCCGGCGCTGTTCGTGGACGAGGTGCTGCAGAAGTCCGCGAGCGCGGGGTACCAGTACGTGCTGGTGAAGGTGGGGTGGAACAGCGACCCGAAAGATCCGCTTCTGTCCAAGCGCGTGGCGAGCAACTTGCTGGACGCGTTCCCGCACGCCAACGTGGTGTTTATGGAGCGCGCCAACGTCTTGGCTCAATACGCGTCGCTGGCGCGCGCGCAGGACACGGGCGAGTGGATGCGCTTCGCCGACAACGCCAACCCCGCGGACACGCGCGCGTTGCCGCCGCCGAAGCCTGTGACGTTCGACTTTTCGCGGTTCAAGCTGATGTTCGACCAGAGGCACGACTGGATCACGTTCTTCCACGACGAGATGGCGAAGCGCGACCGCAAGTACGTGCACCTCGTGTACGAGGAGCACCTGGCGAGCCCGGAGAAGCAGGCGGAGACGATGCGCAGGCTGAAGGATTTCTTCGGGTTCGATGTGAACGTCAACCAGGACTTCCTCTCCAGCTCTGTGCGCCTGCTGAAGCCCAAGAGCGTGACCCTCGAGGAGCGGTTCACCAACCCGCACGAGATCCCGGAGCTGCTCACCCGGGCGTTCCCGCTCAACGAGATTGCGTGACGAGAGTCGCCGCGCGCGCGTTTAGCCGCGAATCCTTTTTCGATACCACTATCTATAGCCTTTCTACGTCCTAAAGCGTCCCGACGCCCTCCGCGCTACTCCCTCGCGGGCGTAGCGCTGGCCGACTCCGGGCGGTGCGGCGTGCGACCGGGCGTGTACGCGCGGCGGAGGCTCCCCTCGAAGGTGTCGCCCGCGCCGCGGCCGCGTCGCGGCGGCGCTTTCCCCTCGCCCGAATCCCGCACGCGTCTTGCCAGAGCGCGAGCCGCCGCCGAGAGGGCGCCCCTCGCGTCGCCTTCGGCCCCGTCACGCCGACGCTTTCGCACAGACGTTCGTTCCGCGGTTCGCCTCGTTTCCCCACCACTCTCCATGCCCGCGACGAGGGCCCGGAGCGTTCGCTCCCGGCGGTCCTCGCCGCCCAGCCGGAACGGCGACGCCGCGCACGCCGGGGGCGCGGCGTCCTTCGCGTCGCGAACGTCTCTTTTTACTTCCCGCGCCTTACCGCACGCGGCGGTCCCCCCGCGCGCCGGCGACGGTCCGTCCAGGCGCACGGGCGTGGACTCCAGCTCGCCCCACGTGACGATCGGCGTGTCGTCCACGCCCGGCTCGATGTGAGGCGTCGCGACGACGGCGTACGGGGTGCGGCCGAGGAGCTCCGCGCCCGCTGACCGAGCCGCCGCGTCCGCAGCGGCGGCGACGGCGTCGTCTTCGAAGCGCGTGTTGCGCGCCACCGTCGCGGCGGCGGGTCCCGGTCCCCGCGACGTCCCAGCGTCGGTATCGATGCCCACCACCGCGGACGCGGCGCCGTTCCGGAAGAACATGTCGTTTCGCACGGGCTCCGCGGGGAACGATAACGCCGTCCCCGCGCCTTCGGCGGTGGAAACGCGCTCGCCGGCGCGCGCCGCGCGCGCCGCGGCTTCCGCGCGTCCGCGCTCTACGCGCTCCACGCGTCGCCGCGTCCTTTCGTTCTGTCGCTCGAGAACCACCTTAAAGCTCGCGTTGTCCTCGCCGGTGTACGCGCGGAGGAACCCGTCGATGCCCAGCCGCGCGTCCGCCGCTGCCACGGCGGCGGCGGCGGCTTCCTCCGCCGCCGCCGCCGCCGCCGCCGCGAAGCCGCGCGAAGGCGTGGCGGGCGCCGAGCGCGCGTCGCCGCTTCCGCGCTCGTCACCCGCCGAAGCCTCCCGCCACTGGTCCTCCGGCTCGGCGTCCCACCCGTCAGTCGTCGCGGCGCTCGCGGTCGGCGCGGTGCGCGCGGCGCCGTCGTCGCTCGCGGCGCCGAGCCGCAGCGAGAAGGACGGCGAAGCGGCGCCGGCGCCGCGCTCGCGGTCCAGCCTCCGCTGGATGGCGCGCTGCGCCTCGCGCACGCGCGCGGGGTCGCCGCTGTTCGTCGCCTGCAGCCAGCGCAGAGTGTCCCGGAGCTTCGGGACGTCGGGGAAGTACTCCCTCGTGATGATGGCGTCCAGGCGCGCGACGTACTCGTCCTCGTCGAGCACGACGGGGCCCGCGCGCTTCGGCGCGCGAGGGGCGGGGGGGGGCATCAGCAGCGCACGACGGAACGCGATCGCGGGTGGACCCGCGCCGCCCACCGCGGCGCTTCCCTCCGCCGATGACATGCCGCGAGACGCTCGCGCGCGATGCGGTCGCGCGCGCGCGGGTCTGGGTTGCCGTCGTCGATTCTGTAGCGGAAATTGTTTTTCACGCGCCTGGCCAAGGCCGCCGGGGGCCGGGGCGCCGGCGAAGAAAAACGCGCGCGGGACAACCCGAAGACGCTGAGCCACAAAACCGCAACGAACCGTCGTGATTCTGAAATCGGCGATTGCGAGAAAGCTCCTGCAACCGCAGTCTGAGAAAAGTGAAACTTGCAAAAAAACTTGCCAAAAACTTGCCAGCCGGCGGCGGCCAACTTTGACGCGACCGCCAATCCGTGAAATGCCGGCGCCGCGTGCCGCCGGATCCCTCTCTCGCTGACGCACGCCGCACGCGGTCGTTCAGAGCTCACCTAAAAAAACCAAAAAAAACAACTACGACGATGGCCTCTGCTCCCGCCGCCCCCGCCGCTCCCCCCGCCGCCACGGCGCCCGCCGCGTCGAACCTCTCGGCGACGAGCCTGTACTGCGGCGACCTCGAGCCCAGCTGCACGGAAGCGCAGCTCTACGAGCTCTTCTCCACCATCGGCCCGGTGGTGTCCATCCGCGTGTGCCGCGACCTCATCACGCGCCGCTCGCTCGGGTATGCGTACGTGAACTTCCAGCAGGGCCCTGATGCCGCGCGCGCCATCGACGTCCTGAACTTCCAGGTGGTGAACGGCAAGCCCATCCGCATCATGTACTCGCAGCGCGACCCCGCGTTGCGCAAGTCCGGCGTCGGGAACATCTTCATCAAGAACCTCGACAAGGACATCGACAACAAGGCGCTGTACGACACCTTCGCTCAGTTCGGTAACATCGTCTCCGCCAAGGTGGCGACGGATTCCCAGGGCCAGAGCAAGGGGTACGGCTTCGTGCAGTTCGACACCGCGGAAGCGGCGGAAGGCGCCATCAGCAAGGTGAACGGCATGCTGATGAACGACAAGCAGGTGTACGTCGGACCTTTCCAGCGCCGCGGCGAGCGCGGCGGCGGCCCGACCACGTTCAACAACGTGTACGTCAAGAACCTGCACGAGAATGTCACCGAGGACATGCTCCGCGAAGTGTTCGAGAAGTGCGGCACGCTCACCTCCGTGGTGGTGATGAAGGACGGCGAGGGCAAGTCCAAGGGCTTCGGCTTTGTGTGCTTCGAGGAATCCGAAGCCGCGAGCAAAGCCGTGGAGGAACTCGACGGATACGACAAGATTGAAGACAAGGCGTGGATCGTTTGCCGCGCGCAGAAGAAGGCGGAGCGCGAGGCGGAGCTCAAGGCCAAGTTCGACGCCGAGCGTCGCGAGCGCATGGAGAAGATGGCCGGCGCCAACCTCTACATCAAGAATCTGGAGGACACCGTGGACGACGCGAAGCTCCGCGAGCTCTTCCAGGAGTTCGGCACCATCACGTCCTGTCGCGTGATGCGCGACACCGCCGGCGCCAGGTACGCCTCCCGACCGACGAACCGCGTTCTCTGCTTGTTGCGCGAACCGACGCCGCGCGTTTCCCGAGGCTCACCAGGTCGCGCGCGCCGCGCCGCGGCGCGTTCCGACACCACGATTCTCGCGCCATTCGCGCCATTCAGAGCCCGGTGTCGGAGCGTTTTTTTCCGGCATTTTTTCTGCAAAAGACTCGCGTTTTTAGGGTTTTCGATCGCGCGCGCTCGCCGCATGCGCCGCTGCTGACCGTCTCTCCCACCCCGTACGGCGCACGAATCGATTTCTCGCGACGCAGCCGCGGCTCCGCGTTCGTGGCGTTCTCGTCCGCGGACGAGGCGACGCGCGCGGTGACGGAGATGAACGGCAAGATGGCGGGCAACAAGCCTCTGTACGTGGCTCTCGCGCAGCGCAAGGAGGACCGCCGCGCGCGTCTGCAGGCGCAGTTCGCGCAGCGCGCGGTGGCTGCCGGTGGCATGCCCAACATGGGCCCCTACGGCATGCCTCCCCCGGGTGCGCCCATGTACTACGGCCAGCCCCCCCCCGGCGTGATGGGCCCGCCGCAGCCGCAGCCCGGCTTCGGCATGCCGATGATGCCGCCCGGCGGGCCGGGCCGCGGCCCCATGGGCCCCGGCGGCCCGGGCATGCAGTACGTCATGCCCATGCCCCAGCGCCAGGGCATGCCCGGGCAGCGCGGCCGCGGCGGTCGCGGCGGCCAGGGCGGCGGCCGCGGGCAGGGACGCCAGAACATGCGTTTCCCCGTGCAGAACCAGCCCCCGGCGCCCCTGCCCGGCGGCGCGCCCCCCCAGGCGGAGGAGGCCAACCCGGTGGCGCTGCTCGCGCAGCAGCTGCCCAGCGCCACGCCCGACCAGGCGCGCATGCTCCTCGGCGAGGCGCTGTACCCGATGGTGGACGAGATCGAGCCCGCGAGCGCGGCGAAGATCACCGGCATGCTCCTGGAGATGGACCAGGGCGAGGTGCTCCTGCTCATCGAGGACAACGGCGCGCTGCGCGCCAAGGTGCAGGAGGCGCTCGCCGTGCTCAAGGCGGCGGCGGCGGAGGAGGGCAACTGAACGCGACGCGGGGGTGTCGCGGCGGTATCTTAGGGGAACGCGTCGGGGTTCTTTCGGGAACGCGACGTCGGGGATTTTGGGGATTGGGATTAGCAACAACGCGCGCACACGCGCGGGGTCTCGGCGAGGTTCGCGCCGTCGCTTTTTTCCGTCCTCGCGGGAAGACGAAAGCGACGGGCGGACCCGGCCGACGGGGGTTGGCGAGCTCCGCCGCGGCGGCGAGGAGTCGATTCTTTTCCAGGAAGTCGACGCCTCGCCTCCGCGCGTCGGGGTACTGTGCCGCCGCTCGGCTTGGGGCCACACCCGCACGCGCTTTACGCGCTTCGGCGGCGCGCGAGGGGAAATTTTCCACTCGCTCGCGCGCCGACGGAACTATCAATAGCCGCCGCGTGCGCCGGTCGCCGGAGGAAAGCCGCGCGCGCTCGAGCATTTTTGCAGCCTCGAGACGCGCGGCGCCGGCGACGGCGGCGCTTCGTCCTCGTTTGAGATCGAGGACGAACGATGACGAACGATTACGATTCTAGAGACGACGAGCTCTCGGACGCCGCGAGACGACGAAGCGCGCGGGTCGAGTTCTAAAGCCGCGCGCTCTCTCCGCTCGGTCCGCGACGAACTTCTCACCGGCCAGCAGAGCCACGCGTCGACCCGCGCGGGTCGAACGCACAGCACCACGGTGCCACGGCGCGCCGCGCCTCCGCACGCGCGGCTCCGACGCGATGTCGAGTCGGCGACGCGGAGCGCCGGCGCGAGCCCCGCCCGGCGCCGGGCGGGGGAGAGGGAGCGAGGGCTCTCTCTGTTGAAACTTGCTTTGAGGTACCGTTTGGGTAGGATCTTTGATGAAACTTTACAAAAAACATGACGTTCGCGTCCGCGCGTCACCTACGCGTCTACGCGTGCGAAAGCGCTTCGACGGCGCCCGCGATGTCCCCGCTCGCGGCGTCGAGCGCCGCCCTGGCGCGGTCCCGCGCGAACCCCATGTCCACCAGCGCGTCCAGCGCCGGATCGTCCGCCCCCGCCTCCGCCGCGACTGCGGCGAGGGCGGTGGAGGTCATCGCAGAGGTGGCCGCCGTCTCCATGGACTCCATCTCGGCGTCCTCCTCCTCGCTGCCTTGTCCCGCCGAAGGGAGAGGGGACGGCTCGGTCGCCGGCCGCGCCGGAATACCGGCGCGAGTCTCCGCGGGCTGGGTCCCCGCGCGAGCCTCCGCGGCGGCGGCGGCGGCGGCGGCGGCGTTCGGCTTGGGCTGCGCCGCCGCGGCAGTCGCCGGCGCGGAGGCTCGCGCCGTCGACGCCGTCCGCGCCCTCCCGTTCGCGAACGCCTCCTGCGAGTCCGGCGCCCCCCTCCGCGCGAACGTCGGCATCTGCCACCACCTGCTCGGCTGCGCGTCCCCTTCGCTGTGCGCCGCGCCGGTGAGCACCGCGCCGCCGCCGCCGCCGAAGATGGCCGGGAACGCCGCGCCGCCCGCGCCCGGCGAGGCGTCGGCGGAGGCGCCCCCCCCGACGAAGGCCGGGTGCCTCGTGATCGCCGCCGCGCGCGCGTTTCCCTCGAGCGCGGCGACGGCGGTTCGCGAGAGCAGCAGCGGGTTGAGGTACCCGTTGACGTACGCCGAACCCGCCAGCAACCCGGCGAGGTGCCCCAGGAACGACACCGAGGGGATGATGACCTGCAGGAACAGAAGCAGCGAGACGGGGTAGTACTGGCTAGGCACCTGGAAAAACCCGAACACCGACCGTCGCGGGACCATCTGCAGGTGCGTGTCGACGACGATCACGCCGAACACCACCCCCGAGAACCCGATGGCGCACTCGTGCATGGCGTTGAAGCCCAGCGCGCCCGCGACGACCGCGAGCGCGACGTGGAAGCACGACGACAGCGCGACGAAGAGAAACACGATGTGAAAAAACTGCACCGTGCCGAGCAGGCGCTCGAGCGAGGAGGCCATCGGCACGAACGCGGTCATGTTGAACGCCAGGTGGATGATGCCGCCGTGGAACAGAGGCGCGGTGAGGATGCGGTACACCTGCAGCTGGTGGAGCACCCAGTGGGGGGCCATGCACACCTCGTGGAACGCATCGTACCCGAAGAGCACGCACAAAACGTACAGGCACACGTTCAGCAGCAAAACGCTCTTCGTGCCCAAGGGCAGGGACCCGAACCAGTCCGCCCCGCGGGTCTGCATAGGCCCGCCGTGCATCTCGCCCGCGACGCGCGACCGCGCTCGTGCCTCGCGCGCACCACCGCGTGCGCGCCCACTGGACCTCGGACCCGACGAACGAAAGGTTCACTGAAAACACGTGAAAATAAATCGGATTCGGATGCAGATTTCAAAAAGGTGAAGCCTTCCCGGCGCCCCGCACGAGGTGCGCCCACCGCGCCTTCTCGCGGACAGCCTCGTTCGCGTAGTGCCTGTCCAGCGTCTCGACGACGCACGCGTCCCCGGCGGCGCCGC
>MDSV01091150.1_pt1 | contig 12056 bp, 11 predicted proteins | sample 810851 | NCBI WGS metagenome assembly MDSV01 (sample SAMN05326640, study PRJNA326480) | marine metagenome | isolation source: seawater | place: Atlantic Ocean: North East | collected 2012 | reverse complement strand
TCATCATCATCATCATCAATTGACAGACCCAATTTAATAAGCTTCTGAATTCTATTTGCAAAATCAACCGGTTTATCTAGAGAAAATCCCGAATACAAAACAGATGTATCATAAAGTAACCATATTAGATCTTTAACTGTTTTATCTGGTGTTTCAGATTCAACTCTTTCTACCAGGTTACAGATAATGGGATTCTTAGGATTAATTTCCATTGTTTTTTTAGCAGACGACGGCTGTTTCGTTGAAGCAGCATTTCTCCCAAACGCTTGAGCCTTTTGAATTCTCTCCATATTAGCCGAAACTCCATATTGAGGTGTCACTAATACACAAGCAGATTCAGTAAGCCTAGGACTTACTATAACTTTTGAAACTTTGTCACCAAGTGTTTCTTTAATTAATGTACATAATTTCTCCGTTTTTTGTTTATCCTCTTCAAATTTTTTCTTGTCTTCTTCGCTATCATCAATTTTCAATCCTTCTCTAGTAGCTGATATTAGTTTCTTTCCACCAAATTCTTTTAATTGTTGCACAACAAATTCATCTATAGCGTTTGTCATATAAACAATTTCATAACCCTTACTTTTAAGGGTCTCTAATGACGGTGAATTCTCTATGTGTTCTATAGATTCTCCAGTTATATAATAAATCCCAGGCTGATCATCTTTCATTCTACCAACGTAGTCATGCAATGAAGTCATTACATCACCCGACTTAGATGTATAATATCTTAATAATTTTGCAAATTTAGCTCTATTAACTGAATCTTCGTATACACCGTGTTTAATATTATTTGCAAAAGCATCATAAAACTTTTTATAATCATCATCATTTTCACTTATTTCATTAAATAATTCCAATGACTTTTTAATCAAATTCTTTTTCATAACATTAAGAATTTTATTTTGCTGCAATGTTTCTCTAGAAATATTTAGAGGTAAATCTTCCGAATCCACAATACCTCTTACAAAATTTAAGTATTCAGGCATTAGATCCTTACAGTTATCCATTATAAATATACGACGCACATATAACTTTATAGCGTTGAATTTTTTTTCAGCTCCCGATTGAAACATATCTGATGGGGGACGTTTGGGAACAAATAATACCGACTTAAAATCTAACTGACCTTCTACAGAAAAATGCTTAACAGCTAAATGTCCATCCCAATCATTTGTTAGAGATTTATAAAATGAAGTATATTCATCATTTGTTACTTCATCTGGCTTTTTCATCCAAATTGGCTTTAAAGAATTTAAATGTTTCCATTCTTGTGTTACTTCTTTTATTTTTTTTGTTTTTTTCTCTTTTTTTGTCTCTTCTTCAGAAACGTCCTCGACTTTGGGGGCATCATCATCATCATCATCATCATCATCATCTTCTTCCGCTTCACTATCCGTAACTTCCTTCTCTGTAACTTTTTCTACATGCAATTTAATAGGAAAATTTGCAAATTCTGAATGTTTTTTAATAAGATCGGTAAGCCTCTTCTCATTTAAATACTCGAGCATATCATCCTTAAGATGCAATACCATTTTAGTTCCTCTAGTCAACTTTTCAGAATTTTCTGAATCTTTTTCTATTGTAAATGATCCCCCAGCTGTTGAAATCCAAGTATATTGTTCATCTTTACTATTTTTAGAAGTTACAACAACTTTAGAAGCTACCAAATAAGCAGAATAAAAACCAACACCAAATTGACCAATCATAGAAATATCTGCCCCCGATTGAAGTGATTCCATAAAAGCTTTGGTTCCAGATTTAGCAATTGTTCCGAGATTATTAATCAAATCTTCTTTAGTCATTCCTATTCCAGTATCAGTAATAGTTAATGTTTTATCTGTTTTATTAGGTATAATTTGTATTTCTAAATTCGGTTCATTTTCTAAAATAGAGGCATCTGTAAGAGACTGATATCTTATTTTATCTAAAGCATCCGAAGAATTAGAAACCAGTTCTCTTAAAAAAATCTCCTTATTCGAATAAAATGTATTGATTATTAAAGATAATAATTGATTTATATCAGCTGAAAAAGCAAATGTTTCTGCATTCGTTTTCAAATCCGACGCGTTCGCAGTATTTATTACAACATCTTCTATGTTAGCATCGGTCATTGTTAGTACTAATATTAATTCACTATTACTTTATATTTTTTTTTGTAATTCTTATTTGCTGCATAAGGCAGCGTCGAAGTGATTCAATACTTGGTGGTTCAACTTTATACTCACATGTATTCACATCTCTATATATTCTTTGTAAAGGAAATGGTCCTAACTTTCCTAACTTATTAATATCTCTTATTTTGGTTAATAATTCATTCATTATTAATTACTATAATTATTATCTTAAATCGACATTAATTTTATAAACTGTAAATCAGTTCATTTTTTTGTATTTTGGGAAATGCCCATCTCTGCTGTTGTTTTTTTTTAACATGAAATTCTATATCATGTGACTGAAATCTTAAACTAAGATATGCTATTAGTGATTGAATAATATCATCATCTATATTGTAATTATCAATTACAATTTCAAACCATGAATCCTGTGAATCAACAGTCAAAGATATTATTCTTCTAAATTGGAATGAACATAGTTTTTCATTTATTGTTTTTACAATCTCAGAATCATCTTGACTATTGTATTTTGATAATGTGAATTTAACAATACACATTATTATAAGAGATAAAAAATATTGAAACATTATACGCAATTTAATCAACCATTGAAACACTATTATCACCATAATAATCAGAATCAGAATCCGACTCGGAGTCCGAGTCCGAGTCGTCCAACTCGGCCTCATCGCTAATAACTTCTGATACGAACCGTATATCATTTACAATTTCATCTGCTCCTGCGTTAAAAACAAATCTATCCTCATTATTAGAAGAATCATAAATCATACCTGAAGATACTCTATCTTCCCATAGAGAAGTTAAACTGGGATAACTAATAGATGGTTGGCGAGATATGCCCATTATTCTATTAAGTCTATTCAATGCACTTGAAAATCTGTTAACACTAAATGGTGAAACTAATTCCATCTGATCGGGGTTACTAATAGAATTTAAATATAGAGTAATCTTTGCATTATTAGTATTCTTATCCTTTGTTGAAAAGGCAGGCCCACACGCTGCATATATCCAAGGATGAATTTCCCAAAACTTTATAATATTTTTAATGTGTTTAGTCAGTCCTCTTTTTTGATTAGGACTTCTATAAATATCTTCACTCTGTGATTCAAATATAATAAATTGTGTAAAGAATTTTCTAAGAATACTAATATCTATTGTATCAAGACCTATGTATTTAAAATGTTTAAAAAAAAATGGTCCAACAACATATTTACGAAAGCATGAATCACATTCTCTCCTAAATTCTTTCTCGGAATAATTTATAATATCTTCTCTTAGAGCATTTGATTGTAAATAACTCAAAAAGATATATTTAAAATCGTTATTATTAAAATCCAATTTAGCAAATTCTCTTAAAATCCAGTGCATTTGTTGGTTTTCATAAGATTTAATATATAAATTATACAATTGGGTTTTATTAAGAATTGAATTTGTATATGGATTTTTTATAGGTAGCATTGATGGATGCCGGTATCTACAATTATGTATACTAGTATTTATCATATTGCGTACATCAGATTTTCCAAATCTATAAATATTATTGTTTTCAATAATATATGGGTAATCAATATTATCATCCAATGGTTCCATTAATAAATCTGTATCGTTGATTTTAACTAATTCCCTCTTTTTATAAATATATTGTCTAAATAATTTTATAATTAAATATCTTCGGTATAGGGTTTTTTGAATATTATTTACAACTATTTCCATTGATGGTTTATTTAGAAATCTATTTCTATATACATGTCTATATAAACTATTAAAATAATCATCTTGAGAACTAAGAAACGTAATTATAATATCACTAATATAATCTTCCACTCTATAAGCCCAAAAACGAAGATTTATTTTCATTCATTAACGTTAATTTAATATATACTTAATATGTTTAAAATTTAATAATGAAAAACCAAAAAAATGATTATGGGTTTATTAATCTATTTAAAGAAAAAAACAAATAAGTATATTATCATGGCGACCGAAACCAACAACAACAAAATTCCTACCCGTATTTTGAATGATCGTAAATACGTATTGTCGCATATTGCCATGGATATGGACGCAATGAGTCCTGAAGACTTCTATAAACATATGAAAACGCATATTTGTAATTATCAAAAAATTCCCGTATTTAAAAATTCTAAGACAAAGCTTATTAGTCTTCAAAGTATTAGCGGGTGGGGAGTTTATGTGAATAATGAAATTGCAAGTTTCCATTCTAATTCTGGAAACACAGATTCTAAAAAATTGGACTTTAAGACCCTTATTTCAATTAGGAAAGATGCTAGTAAAAAATGGTCATCAATGACCAAAGATGAAATCGAAGTATATAAACAAAAAGCAGTTAAAATGAATGAAAATTATTTAGTAGACTGGCGAAAAAAATATTATGAGAAAAATTATGATAAGTTTCTGATTTGTGACGAACTAAAAAATCTTGAAAATATCAAGAAAATGAAAAGAAAGCAACTTTTGCATTATATGGGATGTATTGGTAAAGGAGATGACGTAAACAAGAACATCAAAAATTCAAAAATGATTGAACATTTATCATCTTATTTAAAAACAAAGTTTGATTAATATTTTATGATATTTTGTGATGATATATGGAAAGAAATAAGAATGTTTCTCTTTAGAAAACATTTGTGGAATATTAGAGAAGTAATGTTGTTTAACCGTTGTCTTTATGAAATAACAAATCAAAACGATTACTATAAACAGCCTCTAATATACATATCTTCACACAAAAATTATTCAAGGGTGTTAAAAATATATGAAACAATACATTGGAAAACGATTGGTGATTTAATGATTGTAACATACATTTATTTGCCAAATGTACAAAACGCTGAAGAATATATTTATTATACATATTATCCATCACTTAAATATGATATGACTGTTTGTTAATTTTTTTTTAATGGCCATAACTTTGAAACATTATCCCAACCAACTTCTTTACCACACATATTATTCCGAATTCTTTCAATTTCTTCTGGTTTAGATAACAAATCTTTAATATAAAAGGCAACTTTCTGATGGTCAAGATAAGTACCAGGATCACCGGGTAGTTTTAACCCTTCTCTTTCTCCAAATACATTATAATTACTAATTATAGGTATACAACCTGCACTAACACTTTCTCTAATTGATATACAATCTGTTTCAGCCGTTGTTTTTGAATAATATAGATGAAATGATGCGGTCTGTTTTTCTTTTATAATTATTTCAACGCTTTGACGACCATGGTCTACAACACCAGGTTGCTTCAATAATTGATTCATTTGTTTTTTAAAATCTTCTTCTGTAACGTTATCCATTCCATAATAAACATGGAATGTAGCACGAGGTTCATGTTTCTTAATTATTGGCCACATCCAGGCTAATATTTGCATTAATCCTCTTTTATAACATGAACACCAGCAAAAACGATATAAATCTCTTTGTGGATCATTTTGTTTAAACACAAAATCATCTACACGGACGCCATTTTTTATAGCTAACATTTTGCTATTTAGATCATATGCTTTATGGTGAGCACATAAAATATTAGAGTGAAAATCACTTCGTACTATAATTTTATTTACTTTATCTAAATTGTCTAGACAGCTTTCCGTTAATGGAATACTATCATGTAAATCTAAGTATAAATAATCAGCACTAATCGGCCATGATATTATTGGATGGGTACCATATCTTCTCCATAATATTAAATACTTATAATGTGTAGAGCATTTGAAATTTGAAAAATTTAAATAAATTCCTTTACCTTCGGCAACACTTCGTTCTGTAACATCTTCGGAAAATTCTCCATATACCGCAACACTATAGCCAAGATTTGACCATGCATCTACTAAATGTTTTACAGCTTGTTCAGAACCACCCAATTTTTTATCATATGGTGACCATATTGGAGCTCCTAATCCTAAATAATAAACAATATCATACTCAGAAATAGTAGAATCACTATAATTTAACGCTTGTTGATATTTGTCTAATATTTTCTGTGGAACAAATTTATTTGGATATGAAGAAATTTTTGTTACATTTTTTTTGTCTGGTGCCATCCATTCAGCCCGTACAAGTAAATGTCTTTTGCTATATGTATTATTAAAATGAACCATTTGAATTATCGTATGTATAGGATCAAGTTGAATTAAAGGAACTTTATAATCCTTCAAAAAGGACCGTTCCTCCGCGTGTTTTTTTGTAGAATCATATAAAGCACCAGATTCAATATACGATTTCTTATATGCAAAAGAATTATTAACGCTATGATTTGGACCAAATCGCTTAAATTGAAATAATAGTTTTAAATCGGTTTCATATATTATATGGGCAGAACATCCAGCAATTTCTTTAGAACTTTTACGTAAAGAACACACGGCATGCTCAACTCTTTTAGGAGGGTAATAATCATCGTCGTCCATACACACTATATAATCACCATTCGCAATAATATTTGTTATATTTCTTAAATATCCAATTGCTTCATAATCATCTACAACTGGCCATCCTTCAGAAATAGCAGATTCACTAGTAACATATTTACCATCTATTTTAATTGTTTTGGGAATGACTGATTGCAAAGTCTGTATAAAAGAATCAAAATCCTCTTTACACCAATCTTTATCAGCAGATATAATAACCCATTGATGAATTCTAGATATATATGTTTGTTTCTGTATACATTCTGCTAATATAAACAAACAAGATTGTCTTGATTTAACTGTTGGTGTCAATATAGAAATTGTTTCATTTATTGCATTCAAAGCCTTTCTAGCCTTCTTTCCTTTATTTTTTTTTACCATATTCTATATTAAAACAGTTAATTTTATACCATTAAGACGCGACAAGATTTTTATTTAATAATTCCATTAATTTGGGACCACTAATTGTTTCATGTACTATAAGCTCTTCTGATATTCTATCTAATAGCTTTTTGTTTGTAGTCAAAATATTTTTGCATTTATTATAAGCTTCTTTTACCAAACTTGATATTTCCATGTCAATAAAATTTTCCGTTTTTGGTGATAATCTACTATTATACATCGTCTCACTTGGATCATTTGATTCCCATGCTACAGGAAAGCTATCGATATTTGTTTGATTTGTAAATCCTAACTGCGTCACCATTTTCCTAGCTAAAGTTCTAACTTGTTGTAAATCTGCAGAAGCACCCGATGTGATTTCCTCTTCTCCAAATTGAATTTCTTCTGCAACGCGCCCCCCTAATGCTACCATAAGCTGCTCTTTTAAATATTTTTGACTATATAAACCACTTTCAATTCTTTCCTCCGAGGGCGTGAACAATGTGAACCCACCCGCACCATTTGATCTTGGAATAATAGTAACTTTAGCAACTTTGTCATATGATGGCGTAAGAGCAGCCATCAAAGCATGTCCGGCTTCATGATATGCTACGATCTCTTTACGAACATTTGAACCAATTGGTTTAGGCTGGCCAACTGTTATTCTATCAATAGCGAAATCTATTTGTTCTGAACCAATAGTGTTTTTTCCATTACGAGCAGCTATAATCGCAGCCTCATTCAATAAATTTTTCAAAGATGCTCCAGAAAATCCAATTGTATTTGCTGCAATATCATTTAAATCTACATCGATATCAAGAGGCTTATCTCTAGAATGAACTTTTAAAATCTCATATCTACCATTTTTATCAGGAAGGTTTACTGGAACCTTTCTATCAAATCTACCCGGTCTCAGTAAAGCTTGGTCAAGAATATCAACTCTATTTGTAGCAGCTAGTACTATTATTCCAGTATTACCCATAAATCCATCCATTTCAGATAAAATTTGATTCAATGTTTGCTCTCGCTCATCATTACTTCCCGGACCGCCACGGCCGCGACTACGGCCAATTGAATCAATTTCATCAATAAATATTATGCATGGTGAATTTTTTTTTGCATCGGCAAATAATTTTCTAACACGAGAAGCACCCATTCCAACGTATATTTCTACAAATTCAGAACCCGATGTTGATATAAAAGGTACCTTTGCTTCACCAGCAACCGCTTTTGCCAATAATGTTTTTCCCGTTCCAGGAGGACCATCTAATAAAACACCTTTAGGGCATAAAGCACCTACCTCACTAAACTTCTCTGGATTTTTCAAAAACTCAACAACCTCTTGTAACTCCATTTTAGAATCATCGCAACCAGCCACATCGTCAAATGTAACACCCGTCTCTGGAAGTAAATTCACATTATGAGTTCCACCACCCATGCCACCATTAAATAATCCACCACCCGGGCTTCCATTACCATCAAATCTATTCATTCCCCTAACCATAGCTATTACATAAAACAACAATAATGAAGGAATTAATATACTACCGATTGCACCTAAAACATTGCTAATACCCTGGAATTGCTTTTTCTGAACTGCAAATCGTATATTATTTTTAAGGAATACGCTTTCAATATTAGTTATATCAGTGGGTAATACATCAATAGTATGTCTATTATTATTAATATCCATAACATCAATAAAAGTACCGTCATTTGCAATAGCTGCAACAACAACTTTATTCCTTTCAACATTTTGATATAAATCAGATAAAGACCAATACTCCTTATTAACTCTGGCTTCAATCAAAGCTTCATTATCTTCTTTATTATCATCAATCGATTTCTTATTAGAATACATTTCTCCAGCCCATTTCCAACGAGGCTTGCGCAAATTTGTCTGCATTCTAACTCGAGGCTCAATAAAACACTCGCCAGTGTTTATGCACAAAATATAAAATATAGAATATTTAAACATTTATTAGTATTATCATTTCAAATTCTTAAATGGATATCAGCGCACTTTAAAAATATTTTAAATTATATAAAAATTGATTTATAGTTTTCTCTAAAATATGAGATGTTTTTATGATATATGACTTAACATCTTGGAAAAATATAGAAATATTTGCAAATCAAAATAATTTGTTTGATAGTAACACATATTGGTTATTAGACATAGATGATACATTAATAGAAACTACCCAATATATCGGCTCAACACAATGGTTTGACTCGGAAATTAAACATAATCCAGGCAATGAACACATTATTATAAATATTTGGAATAATATGGTAAAATATTTACAATTCAAACTAATTGATTCTAATATTCCCAATATTTTAAATAAAATAAAAGGAAATATTAGAGCAATAACATCTCGAAGTGCTTTTGTAAAAAATGAGACTTATGACACATTACGTGAATTAGAACTACATAAAATCAAAAACATACAATTTTGTGGTTCAAATAAAAAGTGTAATATGGTGAATATTGAAAACAATATGAATTATGTTTTCATTGATGACAAATATTCACATATAATGTCTATGAATACTAAATTTCCAAATATATATTGCATTTGGTTTAATCCAAAATAATTCAGAAAAATGAACATTGCTTTATGCAGTGATTATTACCACACAATATCAAAAATATTAATTATGAAATACACAATATTTAGTATTTTAACCATTGTTAATGGTTTTACAGCCAACAACAATGCTATCAGACGCAATAAATTAATTAAAGACAATATTGGATTAGTACATTATATAGCAAATCGTTATAGAACCGCACAAAGAAATGAAAATGACTTAATACAGGAAGGTATGTATGGACTCTGCGTTGCAGCTGATAAATTTGATCCAAATAGGAACGTAAAATTTTCAACATATTCTACTTATTGGATTAGAGGTTGTATTTTGAGACATATTTATAACGACGGCCTAATCAGAATTCCCGAATACAGGAAGGGGGAGCGTGAACACGTAATTAAACATATTGACGATAAAGTATTTGAAACGCTATCGTATAATGATAATACCAATATAATGGAAACAGTAACGCTTTCTGATATTGAAAAGCAATTGATATATTTACGGTTTGAATTAAAACTGTCATATTCAAAGATTGCTAAAAAATATGGAACATCAAAATACCGAGTTGGAAAAATTTATGATAGATTGTTAAATAAAATACGTAAACAGAATCCCTATTGAATAATGTAGATAAATACAAATTGGATAATATAACATTAATTCATAACATAATGGATTTTAAAATGAGATTTACTAGATATTATTCATTAATTTCTATGTTCACTTTTAAATCGTCTTTCACAAAATAACATTCTCCAGATTCAGTCCACTTAATAACTATCGGTAACACTTCAACACCATTTTTCACCGCTTCGAACACAGCATTTCTGTATTTTGAATCTATATTACTCGGTTGAAAAGATGATACATCGGTTCTTTGAATAACATAACATATAATTGTTCTTTTATTTGTGGTTTGCTTTATTTTTGAAAGTTCGTTTATATGTTTTAAAGCCCTCGGACTTATAGTATCAGTTACTTTTTTACGAAATCCATCCGGAAAATATGAAATTTTATCATTATATTCATATTTTGATAAATCCATTTTCTTCTTGTCTTTATCTAGACAATCAACATAATCTGCTTTTGGTGTATGTTTTACTTCTAATATGAATTCAGTATCGTTTTCGTCAATTCCAGCAAAATCAAAACGCGAATTCATAAAAGTCGTTTGAGTTTTTAACGATTTTATAGAACTTAATGATTTAATTAAATTGTTTTCTAAACATTGTTTGACAATAATTTCTGGAAAAGATGTGTCTGTTCCAATATATTGCACGTGTTCTTTTTCTCTGACTATTGATATGATTACTTTAAATTTACATTTATTGTTAACTTTATCAATCTTTTTCATTAATACATTTGATCCGGCATTTACCAGGCCACCACAACCAAGTGATGTAGTATGAGCCAATACAATACTTCCATCTTGTAATTTTACATCTGCTACATAAGGCGTCTTACAAGTAGCAGATGGACGCTTAATAACTGTTCCTTGAATTAAATCATCAACACTAAAAAGTTTTGTCATATTTGAATTATTTTATAAAATTTTGATTCTACTAATAGTAATAATCATAAATATTGTTCATTTTTTCGACAACAATAAAATAGCATAAATCCTATTTAATTTTGATAGATATAATGGATTTTAAAACGAGATTAACTAGATATTATTCATTAAACGCACCACAAAAATTATGTGATGTTGATAAATTGGTTCAAAAATATTCATCAAAGGAGAAGGAATTGTTTCGACAGTTGACTTTTAAATGGGGACCAGAGGCAAAACTTAGTGATGCAGAAAGAAAAGCTATTCAATCACGGACCGCAAAAGCGCCAATCGTTAAAGCCCCAAAACAGACAATTGACATAAATGAATGGATGGATTCTTTATTAGATCAGAATGATAAAAATTTATTGAGAGAAATAGAGAATTATTCAGGGAATCAAATTCCACAGAGTATTTTGGATCGGATTTAAACATTTAAAATATATTCTATCTTAAATTAATATGGTATCTTTCGCGCAAGCTATTCCCGATGCTAGAGAAATTATACAAGAGTTCAATAATGATATTGATGTTTTTTTGGAGGAGGAACGAGAACAAATTGATATACATGGATATGTAGAAAACAGATCCGCTGGAGCTTTTTTGCCTTTATTTAATATGATACGCGATTTAGTAGATCAAATTAATCATCTGTCGACCGGCGATGCTTGGGATCTAGCGGTGATATTATCTGATGAAATAGATGCTCTAAAATCAATTATTAACGTTCTCAAATCTGATTTAGATAAAACAAAACTAGCTTTAGAAGCCAATCGAAAAGATTCAATGGTAAACAATCTTCCAGATGAATTAGAAGAAAAAATTCGTACATTATTGGGTGGTGCTCCAAAAATTTCATCTATGGAAGATGAAATGAAATTTCAAGATTTATTAAGACAGTTAGACCAATTGCAAACAACTAATAAAACAGATGATTCTGGTAATACAATTGTA
>MDSV01064558.1_pt1 | contig 12057 bp, 14 predicted proteins | sample 810851 | NCBI WGS metagenome assembly MDSV01 (sample SAMN05326640, study PRJNA326480) | marine metagenome | isolation source: seawater | place: Atlantic Ocean: North East | collected 2012 | reverse complement strand
TTCTCTCCTTAAATTTGTTAGCGGCTTGTCGAGCCTAAATTTATATGTTCTACAGTTCTATTTAGTAGCAATACTAGTTGTATATAAATATACGGGGTTTATGAATAAATCTTGTATACAGGTCTAAAGTCATTATTTCCTGTTTCATCATACACTAATGTTCCGTCATTAGCTAAAAACGTTTCTCCACCAAAGCCAACAGCCATAGTTCCTGTTGCTCTAACTCCTAGTGTAAACCTTGATAAGTCTATTTCAATTTCTTGACCTAAACTTGTTCCAGCGTTTGTAGTAATATTAGCTACTGCTTGAGGATGATAAGCCATTGTTAAATACTCAAACTTAGCTTCCCAAAGCCATTTTTCTCTCTTAAACTTATTAACCGCCTTTGCCATGTTTTCGGCAATTAACTTTTTGTTTTCTGGTTTGATGCTCCATGCTCTCCAGTCAAATGCGTGATATCCCATTGTGTTCTCTCCTTAAATTAAACGGCAGTCCAAGTGCCTTTCTTTCTATACAAATCAAAAAAGATTTTGGCTACTTCTCTACGAATAGCCTTTCTAATTGCCTTTATTTCATTAGCAGTTAATTCTTCTTTTATTTGTTTCTTATTCTTCATTAAGATGCAAGTTCCCTTAGCTTTTGTGAAACCTTAATCAATCTTTCAGCTATTTTTGTCATTCTAGGACCTGTAGATTTCCAATAAGAATCTCTACCTACTCCTGCTTCTTTTTTAAGTTTACTTGCTCTATTTATTATTCTGTTAATCTCAAAAAGTTTTTTGTTTATTTCTTTGATTGCGCCATTCACCTTTTGTTTTGGGTTTTTAGAATCATCTGCCTTAAAGTCCTTGTAATTTAGACCGAACATTTCTGCTATAATTTCTGAGTGTTTCATCTTTCTTTCTCCCAATGGTTTATTTGGTTTGTCTTTTTTGCCATAGAAAACCGGCTTCTTTTTCTTTTTAGCTAGCCTATACCCACTCTTTGTTGCATTCTTCTTTCTTCTTTTTTCTAGGCTAGCTTTATTTCCTGTAAAGGCCATTGGTGTTTCATAATGGCCAGCGTTTGCTGATACGCTTATCTCATCTAGTTCTTCGTCAGGTATATTATTTTCTTCTTGCATTTCTAACTTCTACCACTAATTCAGATAATCTTAATACGTTTAATATTTTTTTCTCGTCAATTCTTTTTCTACTAACTACAGAATTTTTGAGTTGTTTTGCTACTTCCTTTAATTTAATCTTAACAACATCGTCATCTACCTTTTTTAATTCAGTTGATAATGACTTTAAGTGTTCTGCAACAACTTTTTGTAATTTAGAACGTAGGCTTTCTGTGTTTGAAATATTGTTTATATATTCTCGAAGTATTGAGGCTTGTGACTCACTAAGTTTGCTATACTTTTGGTTGAATTTGTCAACTAAAACTTTATATGCTAAAATTCTTAAATCTTTATCTTCTTCTCTAAATGCTTCAACAACTCTATCCACATGAGAAACACTGTTTAAGGTTCTACAAACATGCTCTACTATATTTGCTCTAGAAAGAAGCATGATTTTTGGATTTGTAAATGATTTTGAGTTAGAAGATTCAAATAAAGTATATATTGAAGCATTCTGTTTATACTTACCTATTTTTGCCTTAAAAAATTCTTCAATATTATAGTTATTCTTTATTTCCCTAATTAAGTTATATTTTTCTCTTCTTAGGTTTGATGAAGATAACTTTGATCGCTCTTTCAACACTAAGTCAACAAATCTTTCAGCCTTTGTCTCTGTCTTTTGTTTTTCGTTTACTAGCGTTTGGTATAGGTGTAATTCCTTTTTAAGAGTTGTACTTTTTCCAAAATACTCCTTAATAATACCTATAGCAGGAGACTTATCAATTCCATTTAATGTATCAGTTGTTATTTGTCGAACTAATAGTTCAAACAATATACCTGTATTTTTTACTTTCGAATGTTTAGCCATCTTGTGCCTTCTCCGTTGTTCTTTATCTCTTATATAAATATATAAGATTATGCCTTTGTGTCATCTTCCTGCAATAAGTTATTCTCATCTAACATAGATTTCTCATTTAAGTTGATTTTTTTACCAAAGTTAATAGTTTTTAACACCTCACTAGCATTTACCTTGATAGATCTATCCCTATTCTTTACGTCTCTAGCTCTTGTTTCATTTCCTAGTGGATCTCGGCTTCTCTTAGATCTTTGAGTTCCATAATCTACGTCTTCTTCAGGTCTTCCTACGTCATTATCACTCTTTCCACCTCTAGTTTTTCGTGTATCTCCTGATGCAGATAACGTTGCCTTATTTTTGTCTTTCTGCTTTTCAGCTATTTCTTCTTCCTTTGCAGGATCTTTACCTTCTTGTTCAATCATATCTTGTCTATACTTTTGAATAATATCTTCAACTACCTTTTCTCTTTCAATACCAATATCATCTCCACTCATTTTCCAAATGTTCTCGTATATCCAATCTTCTGAAAGCATTTTATTCTGTTTTATTGCATCAGCTAAGGATACTTTTTTATCAAATACATCTAATTTTTCTTGTTCTGCTATTGTTGATGGATTTGTCAAGGTTAAACTAAAGTCTACAAGATCCTCGTTATTATATCCTTGTGTGTATAAATGTACAATTGCAATTTTGGTTAATTCAGAAACAAATATTCTCTGTAGTCTTTCAATTGTTCTTGAGAATCTTACGTCTTCTGCAGCGAGTGTAGCTTTACCTTCCACGTTTTCATCGTATCCTAAGAATGCTTTAGGTACTCTTAATCCTGCCATCATTCTATTTCTTAAGTATTCAATATCATCAACACCAGTCCACTCAAGTCCACCTATATCTTCTATTGCAGTGTTTGAATTTCCTCCTCTAACAGGTAAATAAAAGTCTTCAATCATGTTTTGTAGATTGAATTTCATATTGTAGTCACCTGTATTTTTATCCATGAAAGGAACTTTTTTCATTTTATTTATTACCTTTTGCATGTAAGTATCTACTTCTGCTGGAGGAATATTTCCTATGTCAATCTTAAAGGCTCTTTTTTGTGGAGCTCTCATAATACGATGAATCATCATTGCATCTTCCATAAGTGTTAACTGCTTCCAAGTTTTTCTTGGTTGTTCTATCATTGACTTTCCATATGGTAAAAAGTTTGTATCTTGCAATAGTCTAAAATGCGCAACCTCGTAATTTTCAAAAACTTTTTGATTGTGTTTTGTTGTTCTACCATACGCACCAGTTACTCCACCAAATGTTTCATCGAATAAAAATTCCACATGTTCAGGCCTAGCTGGGTCAACTCCTTCTTGTCTTGTTATGGCGTATGGAGATAATGGATTACATCCTGTAACTCCTAATTTTTCTACAATATGTAATTGAAGATAGAAGTCTCCATATTTACACATCATTCTAATCCAAGGATATAAATTAAACTCAATATTTAATATATCATAAAAGAGATTATGTAATATATCTTGAATTTCTTTCTTACCACTCTTTATTTCTAAAACATCTCCAAACTCATTCTTTAAGGTAGATTCGTCTGCATAAATATCTAATGCTGCTGAAATTATTGAGTCGTTATCCATTGCCTCATAATCCTTGAATAGCTCATTTCTAAGCTGATTAAATCCTTGGCTAGGATCGTATATTGAAGATCCACCTGGTGTAGAATGAAGTCTATTATATCTATCTATTAAAACGTTTGTCTCTAGATTTCCAACTGATTGTGCTCTAGCTGGGTCAATTACTTTTAATTTTCTGTCTCCAACCTTTCTAACTACAGCTTGGCTGCCAATTAGTTTTTTTAGTCTTCCAAATAATGTTTTGTCTGCCATTTTATTTCCCCTATTTTATTAACCACGTCAAATCTTCACCATTGTCTGAGCCTTCTTGCCATTTCCAATCCTTGTGAACATCATTTTGAGTATACAATCCGTCAGTTTTTACAATATGGTTAATTGCATTTTTGCTCAGCTGAATGCCATCGTTTCTAAGTTTTAAGGCAGTATCTCTTACCCATAAACCTATTGCTAATGACATTACTAAGTCATCGTTATATCCTCTTTGTGCCTCTGCTCTGTGTCCTTTCCAAATAAAGACTGCAAGCTCGTCTAGAAGCCTAGTAGATCTAACAATAAACGTTTTCTCTCTAAAATAAATATCAAGTTTTGAAATTAAAAGTGGTCTGGTTTTACTAGATGTTGTAAAACCTGGTGTCATTTGACTTTTATCTTTTAAGTCGTAACCTTTTTGTATTTGGGTGGTTGCATCTGTTATTCCATCCTGTTTATATGTATAATATAAGTTTTTATATCCTCTATCTATTGCACTCTGTATTGCACCAAAACCTACACTGGCGTTTTCAATTACAAGTAATGCTTCATTATATTCTGTCGCAACTGTTACTAACATATTACCAAATTCTTTAGGAGTTAATTGTCCCTTAAATTCTGCAACTTGTGTGACATTATCTATATCTATTACATGAAAAGATGAATAATCACTTCCATCTCCTCTCGCAACATCTGCAACTACCATATAATCTTTAGAATAATCTGGATATTCCCATACCCAATATTCTCCGCCTTGACCTCTCTTTTCAACTGGAGGTTGCATATAAGTTTCTTTATACCATTGTACAGTTTGACCGTCAATTACTGTATTTCCTGATGAAACAAAGTCACAATCACATTCTTGAGCAGCCATTTTTGCACCAAGTAATTGTTCTTGTTCATTTCTCCAATCTTGGTCTCTTTCAGGATGTAATGACCAATGGAGTCTAATAGTATTAAATTTATTTCTACTCTCTTCAGCTGCTACCCATGTCTTATGAAAGAAATTACCAGTTCCATTTGGTGTAGAAAGAATAATTGCCTTACCACCTGTTGCTAATGTTTGTTGAGCTGATGCCCATATTTCATCAATCTTGTCAATAAATGCGGCTTCATCAATTACTAGAAGTGATAGTGCTTCAGATCTACCTGCATCGCCGGAACTAGAAACTGCCTTTATTTGTGAGCCATTCTTAAATCTTAATGAAAGCTTATTGTCTTCTACTGTAGTTCCCTTTAGCCAGCTTGGCAAATAATTGTGCATCTCTCTAACCTTAGTTACTAAGTTTTTTGCAACTTCTTGCTTTGTCGCAATTACAAGTACATTTTTATCTTCTTGAAATAACATAAGCCAAAGTGAATATCCGGCTGATAATGTAGATATACCTAGCTGTCTAGATTTTAGTATAATATTATAGTCAAATTCTGATAGACTTTCTAAGCTTTTTTCTTGAAATGGGTAAAGGTGGAATGGTATTCTACCCCGAGTAGGATGCTGGATTTGACAGTATTTTTTCATAAAATACACTGGATCTGCAGCGCACTTTGTATATTCTGTCCTAATAATTTGCTTAAGAGATTGTTTTTGTCTCATATATATAAATATATATTTTTCTTTACAAAAACCTAGTTGGTTAAGATTTCTTTCTCTTTTCCATTGTACGGCCGCCGAAATATGCACCAATAACTGTAATAAGAACTAATTGTAAAAGGTCTGTCCATTTTTCTTCAACTTGAAATGCAATTGTTCCAGCGTCAATAAATATCATTAGAACAGTACATACAACTAAGAATATAAGGACTAAAGGTCTTACATTTTTACTTAACCAAGAATCAGAATTCATATCTGCTTTCCATCTATCAGATATTTGTTTTTCCATTTCTACTTCATAGTTTGCAACAAGTTGTTTTATTTTATTTTCAGCTTCAAGTTTTTCTTCTTTACTTGTATGTAAATCATCTATAACTCCTCCTACGCCTTTAACTAAGTCAGCGGCTCCGCCTGAAAACAGGTTTGTTAATATACTCATAACTTTTTCTCCTTATTTAATATTCGAATGGAGGTGTACCGTAATCTTTTTGTTGAATTCCATACCAAGTTCTACCAACTTGATAATACCACCAACCATATTTATTATCTTCTATAATCTTAAACTTACCCTTTGGTAGAGGGGAAGGTTTTTTAGGTGCTCTTGCAATGTATTTCAAAACAGGTACTCCATCGTCCCAAACCCTATCTGTTTTTCTTGCTTGAACTGATTTTCTATTTTCTGTATTGTGAGCTGTTTGTAGCTTAAATGTTGGGTCATCTCCTAAGAATGACTTCCATACATCTTCAGTCAGTACATTTTCATCTAAGTCTACTGGTTCAGCCTTTATAGCTGCATTGAAGTCTGATTCTGCCTTCTGAACGACTTTGTGCATTTTAATAATATCTTGTTTTAGTTTTTCTTTCTTTTTTGCATCTTTTTCTGCAACAAACTTCTTTCTTAATTGTTGCTGTGCAAGTTGGATCTTTTGTAAATCTTCTACTGCCTTCATAAATCTACGAGACATTGAAGCCTCTAATATTGCCAATACTTCTTCACTAATAATTTCTTGTAATTTTTCTTTTTTCATAATCAATCCCAAAATACTATTTTACCAATTATACCGATTAGAGCTATCCAAATAGACCAAAGAACCTTTCTAGTTGCATTTCTAAATTCAGTATTTTTGTTTACCCTTGCTATTGTACCATCATCAGGACCCAATAAAGTCTTTTTAATCATTGTCAAATCAGACTGCATTCTTTCTTGGTTGTCCTTAATATATTCGACCTCTTGCTTTACAAGTTTTATTTCACTGTGAAGGTGTTCGTTTGTTAATCGTGCCATATTTCTTTTTCCTATCATTAGACCTATATCATATAAATATAAGAATACAGTCTTTAATCACATCTCGCTCAAATGTTTTTTCCAGTCTAATAGTTCTTTCTTAAATTTTGCTTTAATTTCTTCCTTATTTAATTCACCATCCCAATCTTCAATTTCTCCTGCCTCTGTGACAAATGTGTATGATGTATCTAGCCAATCATTAAATTCTTCTACTAGGTCTTCAATTTGCGCCTTTTTGTGTTTTTTGAAGAGTTCCTTCATTTTTGATTCATAATCACCGCTAATTCTTAACTTTGTTTGTTTCATTGTATGGCAACTAAAGCACGTTTTATCTATTTTCCAATGATAAGAATCAAATTGACCCTTCATAATATTTCCACAATTAGGACATGTTAATGGCATTTTTACAATATCTCTAACAGACTGCATTTTTGATATCGACTGTTTTATACCCTTTTTAATAGTCCAAGTCTTTCCTCCTTCTTCCCAAATATCTCCTTCTACCTTTTTATCTGAAGACTTATATCCTGCTTGAATCTTTGTTGCTTTGTTATGGTTTCCCGTAACAATATTCCTCATTCGTTTTACCTTGGCTTCACTAATACCTTTTTTCATAACCTTTTCTCACCTAGAAAGTCATCATACCAGTAATTTGGTTTACTGGTGCAAATGCTCCTGTTAATTTGTAAGTATTTCCTTTATATATAAACACTAGCCCTTCACTTGGAATTATAGTCTTAAAACCTCCAATTGAAGCTATCTTTTTTAGTTGTTGAGTCATTCTATTTAATTTCTTAAGGTCTCCACCTTTTCTAACGTCACTTATTGCTTTTGCTACCTGTTTTCTAACATTTTGAATTGCTTTATCTGGGTTGGCTGCTAAGAATCCTTCTACATTTTTAAGAACTTCGGCTCCTAATTCAAAAAATAAAGTTTCGAATGGTTGCATATTCTTTTTTATTTGGTCTGCATGTTTCATTTTATCAAACTCCTTTACCTTCTTAAGTAAATCTTCGTCTGTAAAATTCTTTTTGTCTAATCTAAATGACTTATCAAAAAATGCCCATCGTTTTACCAATCCCATTTTAGTTTTATTATCTATATTACCAATTTTTTTATCTACAAAATCTTCCCACCACGCTTGATGATATTCTGCAAATGTTGATGAATCTTTCATAGCAAACTTTTTCATTAGTTTATTTAATTTGCTCATAAAATAAGGTTTTTTAGCTGAATAATCTTGGTGTGGATTCATCTTTAATACTTTAGGACCTATTATAGAAAAATTCTTTTGTACAGATTGATTTGTTTGTGCTATCATTCCAGCTAAAATTCTTGCTCCATCAGAAACAGATCCTACGGCCTTTCCATCTTTATACTTTAATACATTATGAAACTGTAGATATGGTGCGTCATAAGTAATTACATTTGCAGAGGCTGGATACATTATTTCCATATTAACCCAATTATTACCGTCATCAAATATCTTTTTTTGTTGTTTAGGATTAAGACTTCCTATTGCCTTTTCTAAGTCTTTCATGGCAAAAGTAAAAGCTTTTTCTATGTTTCCTCTACCCTTAAATTTTGCAGCTACAGCTTTATAGTCCATTCCACCACGTTTAAGATCTCCAGTATTTCTAGCTGCAAGCATTTTACCATTCCAACTAATAAATAGGTTTTGGCCATCTGTTTTTTCTGTTGCTGCTTTTTCTAGATCTAGATTTCCTTGTAGAGCTAATTCTATAATTTTTTTGAAGTCTCCAAATGTTAATCCTTTGTCATCAAATGGGTGTGACATGTGACCATACGCTCCACCCTCATTTAACAATATTTGATTGGCCAACCAATTACCTAAATTTTCCATAATATTTTTTGGTTTTTCAAATTTAATTGGCTCTTTAATTTTTTCACCACTCACATTTTTCTTTGCCTTTGAAGATTCAGCTCCCATAAAGTCTATAAATTTCATACCAGCTACTTGTGCAACCTTAGTAATTCTAGATTTCCAATTTGCATATGCCTTTGTTTCTTTATAGTTTTGTTGATTTGTTGTAGTATCAGTTCCTGCAACTCCAGCTGGAAAATAGGTAACGCCTTGAGAATAGTCTCCTGTGTTTTTATCTTTTGCTAGATCTAGTATGTTTGAATCATCTCCTATAATATAGTCAAGTATTTCATACCCAATCATTTCAGCAAAGTTTTTTCCCTGATTTTCGTATCCTTTTGGTGTAATAAAATATGTTGGAGGTCCATCATCAACATCGCCTCCATTAGTGCCAGTTGAACTTGCTTCTGATATTATATCTAGAAAATTTATATTTGTACAGAATTCTAATATAGATTCATTAAGTCTTTCTAATTTGCTTACAATCAGGTCATAGTTCTTACTATGTCCAAATATACCCTTAAATATTTTAAGCTTTTCTTTCTTATCTAACTCTTTATCACCCAATGCTTTTCTAATTGCAGTGCCACTCATTTCACCATATCCAGGTACATTCATACTAACATGAGGTGCTTCTATTATGTATGCACCTTCTTTGTATCCAACCTCAGCTTTTCCTTTCCATGGTCTAAAAAACTTACCCTTAAGTCTTCCTGCATCTTTTTTGCCGAACATGAATACAGCTGCAGTAGTTTTTGGGTCATATTTTTTTAGTATTTCTTCGGCTTTATACGGGCTCTTTACCTGTACCACCTTTGAAATTCCATGAGACTTAATAATCTTTTTCTTTTCTGCAAATGAGAATGGAGATTTGGGTAAATCTACCTTTCCGCTTGTTGCAACATAAGCATCCTTAAATTTAGACTTTAGAAATTTATAGGTTTTTGCATGATGCGCGCCCATAGGCTGAAACCTGCCTGGATAGATTGCAACTATGTTTTTAATATTAGAATCTTCTAATAAAATTTGTTCAGTAAGATATTCAGTTAATTGTTTCATAATATTATATAAATATACCGCCGCTATAGAATAGGACAACTATATAGTTATTTCTCCCGTTGACATTGTAAGTGCACCTGAACTTATTGTTAATTGCATAGGGGCAACTGCAGCTGCGACGTATGTTATAGTTACAGTTATAGTATAGAGTCGTGGTTGAGTTGAGTTTGTTGTCACCCATTTGATCTGCATTCCATCTAGAAGGGATTCAGAAATTCCTCCATCTGGAGCATATGCAGATAATTCAACACCAAGAGGATCTGTTTCTCCCGTTTCAAAATTGCCAGTAACTAGTACTTCATCATCAGAATTTAATAATTGTCCTGTGGCCGTGACAGTTCCTTTACCTATTTGTGATATTTGGAAAGCTACCAGAGCCGAAGAGATTGTTGCGCCAGAAAGAACTGCAAAGTCACTAACACCTTGTAAGCTGAAAACAAGGGTTTTATCTGCTGCTGAAGGTGTAATATGAGTATCTGTGGACCCATCAGAAACCATTCCTACTATAGTACCGTCGGTAGATGTTCCAAAATGACTAGTATCTCCTGATACACCGTCTACTGTTAATGCTTGTGTTGCCATATTTAATCGTCTATTTCTGGGTAATATAATATCTCATATATTTCCCATTCTTCTAATCCACTAAATTCTTCAATTAAATCAATAGCCTCTGCAAGTTCTGCTGGCGTGCTATATGAAGATATATTAGTAGAAACAGTATCTGTTGTTGCAACAGCAACTTCAGACCTATCTGCGTTATACTTTCTATATGATACGTTATCCTTATTTAAGGATTCCCAAACTGAATATGTTATATGATAATACTTCATAATTAAAATGTCACTATATCTGAATCTCCGTTAATATACATATCTGCAACTCCACTGCCTGGTACTGTTGATGCTCCTACTCCACCTCCTATAGTATCTTCCCATTGCCAATAGCCTATAAGGTCAGAACTATTATCATAGTTACCAGAATCACTAGTTAAATCCATTGGTGCACCACTATTATATATTGCCGTAACTGCATCAGCATCTAATTCTGCGTCCCACCAGGCAAAATCATTATACAGTGTTGCTGAACTATTACCCATCTTTTTTCTACCTACATTTAGATTTCCACCAACAATCATTTGTCTTATTTGAGAGGCATCCATTGAAACTGTTCCAGAAGATTGACCACTTGAATAGAAACCTACTCCCAGGTCTGTTGCATTCCAATAAGCTTTTAGATTAGAACTTGCTGCTGAATCACTTGTTCCCTTTGTAACTGTTATCATTGTAAAGTTATCATTACCAACATTACCTCTATTAGTTGCACTCCAATAAGTAGAAGCTCCACCTGTTCCACCTCCAGTATGTAAGCCTGCTGCTACTCTTGCTGTATTATAGTTTCCACTAGGTGAATGAAATAACCAAAAGTTTTGCTTATATGTATGGGTAACTCCGTCTTCTTTATCTCCATATTGTGCATATAATCTATTGTTTGATTCATTGTAATAGATTCTAAAATAGTCGTTTGTACCTGCGTCGTTTTCCTTGTTAATGCACATTAAATGTATATTTGTATTTAGTGAAGAATTCCATCCTACTCTTACCCAAAAATTAACTGACCATGCTGTGTCTTGAGTAAAATTAAAAGATGTTGGTAAATCAGCTCCACCAGAATTACTTCTATTACCTGCAACTACTGAATCTCCCTTATTTGCAGAATATCCACCTGTTGTTTCTGTAAACCCGTGTGTTAGGGCTTTAGTATTTGAAAATAATTGATTAACTACCTCGTTTACCTTTGCAATAGATGCTTTGGCTAGTGCAGATACCTTATTAACTGATGCTATTGCAAGTGCAGATATTTTACCTATAGCCATTACGCAGTCACCTCTACAAATGTTTTATCTGGGTCAAACCAAATCTGTCCATTACTGGCATCTAAACAATAACCTAAAACTCGAACTATATTTCCATTTCCTGATGGGGCTGTTGCACTTGCATCTCCTGCCGTTGTTGTTAAATATATTACATCGCCTACCGCACCAGGATCGTGGTCTAGAGTAACGGTTCCTCTCAATAATACACCATTAACAGCCGAAGAAGCTCCTAGAGCTACGCCTAATAATCCATCACACTTAGTATTATCATCTGCGTCGGCTAATTCCCATGCTCCACTTGAATTCCAATGATATATTGCACCTGCAGTCATTGATGTTGTTGAACCAAAGTAACAAATATCTCCTTGACCTTCTCCATCTGTAGTACCTGTTTTTGAAAATATTCTATATCCTGCTGGTCCAGATATAGCTCCACTTGCACTAATAGTACCAGATGCAGTTATTTGTCCTTGTACATTTAGTTGGGTTGTTCCCGAACCTTTTCCTTTAATATCAGGTGTTTG
>MDSV01089117.1_pt1 | contig 12059 bp, 11 predicted proteins | sample 810851 | NCBI WGS metagenome assembly MDSV01 (sample SAMN05326640, study PRJNA326480) | marine metagenome | isolation source: seawater | place: Atlantic Ocean: North East | collected 2012 | reverse complement strand
TATTTCAGTCTGTGTAGAGTGGTAAGTTGCTATGAAAACAGCATCTATATTATTTTGTTTGAGCAAATCTCTCCAATTGTTTGTTTTATATATATTCTTACTAACAAAAATTTTTTTTATTTTATTTATATTTTTATCTGCACATGCTACAAGCTTAAAATTTTTTCCAAAATTTTTGACTCTTCTTAAGCCAACTACCCCACATCCAATAACAGCTGCATTTAATGTTTTCAAATAAACTCTTTTCTTCTTAATGTATAATAGTCACTTTTTAATAATTGATTTAATTTTTTCTGTTTCATATCATAAATAGCGTCCCAAGATGAGCTAATAAATTTTCCAGATATTAATTTTCCTTTTTTTGAATTTAAAAAGTTAATAGTTTTATATATTTTAATTATATTATCATCAGTATAATTCAAATTTTTTAAAATTTTATTTAATTCATTACTAGAAACTTTTTTTTTCGAATGAAGAATTTTTTTTGTCATATTTGATTTAATAATTCCTGGTGATAAAATATTAAATCTTATATTTTTATTTAATATTTCATTAGAAAGAATTTCGGTTAATTTAACTAAGCCTAATTTTGTTAGTGAATAGATACTAAAATTTTTTCTATATGATGTTGACCCACCCCCTGAAAATAAGATTACTAACATTTTTTTTTTTTTTCTAAGAATTGGAGCAAGTTTTCTAAAAAATACAATATAAAAAATAAAATTTATAAAAAAAGTTTTTTTAAATTGTTCTAAATTCATTTCAAAAAAATTCGAAATTTGCCCTTGTTCTGCAACAGTCAAAATTAGTAAATCTGTATTGAGAAAAGTTTTTTTATTTTTTTGTATTGATTTTGATATATTTTCCTCATTTGAAAAACTAAATTTATGAAATTGTATTTTTTTTTTATTATTTACATAATTTAATTTTTTCTTTAATAAATTTTTTTTTTTTATTGATCTATAGAATAGATTTAAATGATTTCCATCATTCAAATATTTTTTTGCAAGTGAAGATCCTATAGCTCCAGAAGAACCTAATATCGTTATATTTAATTTTTTAATATCCATTTATTACTCATTATATATTTCACCGTACTTTGTACTGACTCTTCAATTGTGAACTTTGGTTTCCAGCCAGTTTTGCCAATTTTATTTGTGTTTAAAAAAATGAACGGACTATCTCCTACCCAGCCCCTTTTACCTCCCTGATATTTAATTAATGGTCTCAGATTTAAACATTTACTTATTATTTTAATTGACTCTTTTACAGTTATATATTCTGGATTACCTAAATTAATTATATTAACTCTATCTTTAAAGAAATTAATTGACTTCCAAATTGCATTAATACAGTCTTCAACATGCATGTATGATTTTTTTTGATTACCATCGCCTAAAACTTTAAGTATCTTTGGGTTATTCAATAACTGTAATAAAAAATCATAAATATGACCATGAGTATATCTAGGCCCTAGTATACCAACAAATCTAAATATAAAACATTTAATATTATACGCTTCTGAATATGAAGTTATTAGAGACTCGGCAGATATTTTTGATGCGCCATACAATGATGTTTGAATTGGAAATGATGTTGTTTCTTTTGTTGGAATATCTTTTGAGTCTCCATATACGGAACCAGTTGAGGAAAAGATAAATTTTTTAATATTATTTTTGTATAATTGTTCTAAAATTCTGTGAGTAACAATAATATTTTGTTTTATATCTTTATCTCTATGTTTTAGCCCATATCGCACATCAGCATTTGCGGCTAAATGAAACACTGTTTGAACATTTTTAAAATATTTATCTAAATTATCAGTAAGCAAATTCACCCTATAGAATTTAAAATTTTTGGTATTCATTTTGTTTAAAAAAAATTTTCTTCCCGTAGATAAGTTATCAAGGCCTACAACAAAATATTTTTTTTTTATTAGAAATTCAGTCAAATGACTTCCTATAAATCCATAACATCCAGTAACAACAGCTATTCTTTTTTTTATTTTCAATTTTGTCTCGCTATAAATAAGACAGTTTTTACTGGTGTAAGAAAGGTAGGAAACTTATATCCAAATTGCAGTATAAATTTACCTTGTTTTATTATTTTGTAATTTACTCTCTTAAATCCCTTTTTTTTTAAAACCTTCACAATTTGATCAATTGTAAATTGAAATACTGGGGGATGATTTAGGTATTTTAAAATTATTCTACTTGCAAATTTATAGAATATTTTCTCTATTAAGTTAAACCAAACTGGAACACAGGATTCGACTATAATTAATTTACCTTTTTTATTAAGAACATGACTTGATTGCTCAATCGATTTATTTAAATTCTCGAAATTCTCGGATATATTTTTTCCTGTTAAATGATGAAGTAACATATTCATCAACACTTTATCATAGGAGTTTAAATGTTTAGGTAATTTTAATACACTACCTTTAACTAATTTAATATTAGAAGGTAGATTATGTGAATTCATGAATGATAAATCAAGTCCCGTTATTTTTTTAATTTTTTTAGTATCATAATCAAATACTCCTCCATGCCCTATATCTAATAAGCTGTTTGTTCCATCCAATCTTTTTGAGATTTCTTTATATATACTTTTATACGTATCTATATTTATTATATCTTTTTGATAAACAGAATTTTTGTCAAAGAAAGAAATATTTTTTTTTTCAACATTTTTAAGATTTAGTTTACTCATCAAAATTAATTTTTTTAGAAATTATATATTTTGGTCTTTTTTTTACATCATCATGAATTCTACCAATGTATTCTCCTAAAATACCCAATCCAATTAATTGTAAGCCTGAAAAAAAAGTTAAGAATAGAATTGTTGATGATAAACCAGGAGTAATAGTTGGATCAAATAGCTTTATAACTAAATAATATAATCCAATACAAAAACTAATTAAAGCAAACATAAATCCAACAAAAGACATAATAAAGATTGGTTTTGAACTAAACCCAAAAATTCCGTTAAAGGCAATTTTTATTGAACCTAAATATTTGTTATATTTGCTATTGCCTGAACTTCTTTCATCTCTATCATATTCAATAGTTGTTTGATTAAAACCAACATATGCTATTAGACCTCTAAGGAAAGCATTAGGTTCGTCAAATTTATTTAGATGCTCAATTATTTTTCTAGAGATTAATCTAAAATCGCCTGTGTTAGTTGGAATATTAATATCAGATATTTTATTAATTATTTTATAGCCAATTGAGGTGATTAATTTTTTTAAAAAAGTTTCTCCTTTTCTTGATTTTCTTTTTGCAAGGACAACATCAAATCCCTCATCCATCATAGCATTCATTTTCAACAACAGCTCAGGTGGATCTTGAAGATCACAATCAATTATTAGACATTTTTGCCCTTTACATAATTTAAGAGCTGCCATTGTAGCAGTAGGTTGTCCAAATCTTCTAGAGAAAATGATTATCTTAATTTTTTTGTTTTTTTTAATTTCATCTATAATTATCTCTTCGGTTTTATCTTCAGATGGATCAAGAGCAAATATGATTTCATATTGATGAGTAATTTTTTCTATAGTTGATACCATTCTCATAAGAAAAGAATTGATATTTTTTTCTTCATTATAGACAGGAACTACTACAGATAATTTAATCATTTTTACTCGCTACAATAAAATTTTTTTCAATGATAGATACATTACAATTTTTATTATTGTTATCTAATTCAATTTCGTTTTGAAAGTATTTATTGGAATAAATTGTTTTAATAGTAATGTAAGATCTTACAAAATAGTCATTTTCTGTAGAAAATACGTAAATACAGTCATCTAAATCCTTTTGCTTCAAATTCCAGTTTATATTCAACTTGTAATCTTTATTTATTATTGATGGCATAGAGTCAATTTTTCCAATACCATTATTGTTTGTTGAATATTTGTAAATTGGAAAAATTACAATAAGCACAATCATAATTTTATTTATTTTTTGGTTTCTAAAATTAATGGACATTAAAAGAAACAAAAATGGCAAAATATAACTATAAACTTTTATGACAGTCCAAAAATTTTTATTTAAAATTAAGAAACAAGAGAAAATTATTAATAATGTTGTAGTGATGTAGAGAAATTTTTTTTTTTTTAAAAAAATAAAATTTATATTTTTGCATAAGATTAAAATTATATAAAAATTTAATATTATTATAAAAATTAAATAAATATATGAAAATACTGAAACAAATTTTCCTGGTGTAATATAATATAGACCAAAAATAGACGGTAAAATATTTATATAAATCCATTTATACCCAGCATAAAGGTGATCAGTATAAATTGTTTTTATCAATTCTATTTGATTAATTCCGACAATACTGCCTTTTATTGTTTCAACATAATTATGATCAAGTACTAAATTTTCTCTTCCAATAATAAAAGCTCCATAATAACCCCACCAATCTATATTCGGTCTAAGAGCTTGAGAAACTTGTTGGATTACAAATTTATAATTTAGCTCATAACTTGACATTGTAAGAAGCATAAAGAAAAGTAGAAAATATAGGTAGTTCTGAATATTTTTCCGTAAATAAAAAAAGGGGTGTTCAGCAATTAAGTAAGAAAATAAAACTATCATATAAATAATAAATATTTCTGGATAAATAATAAATAATGCTGCACTAAGTATAGATAGATACAAACTATTTTTAATTAAATTTTTTTTAGTTTGCAATTTTAATAAGTATAAATATTTTATACTAATTAAAAATAAAGATATAGAACCTAAATGAGATAGTGCTTCAATTTCAAAAATATACAATGAAAAAAAAGAAAATGAAAATACGAAAGATAAAAGAATTCTTCTTTTCTCATTTATATTTTTAAAAATTGTTAGAAATGATATAAAAGCTAAAAAGTTTATAATTGATAAAAATACTTTAAATAAGAAATTAATTAAAAATATATCGATAATTTTAATATTTAAAAATATCGACAATAAATAATTTATAAAAGGTCTATATTTTATAATTAAATCAATACTTTGAAAGTTTGAAAAGTTTTTAACGTATTTTAATGACTCAACTTCCAGAAAACTATAATTGTTAAAAAGTAAAGCCGACGATAAATAATTAAAATTATCCCAATAATTTCCTCTAAAAACATAAAACTGTTCTCCATAAAATATTATTGGTATGAAAAAAATAAGTAAAAAAATTGAACTGAATAAAAAATATTTTTTTAAGTAAATTATATTATATGTATCAGATTTTACGATACTAATATGATAGTAAAGAAAAAAAATTGCTGAGGCACATAATAAAAAAATATTTGGTAATTTTAGAATAAAAAAAGAGTTAAATGCTAAAATTACGAATGTCGCATAGCCTAATATAAAAGTATCAATTATATTTCTTAAGTTTATTACTTCTAGTTTTTTATTAAGTAAAGTACCTATTATTAAAAATAAATAAAAAAATATTAAAAATAAAAATAAACTTAAGATATAACTCATATATTAATTTTTTATATATTTAGAGAAGTTAAAATATAATAAAATATAAATTAATATTTGGATAATTATCAAAATCATTAAATTAATCGAATTATTGAACCATATTATACTCAAGACAAAATTAGGCAAAAGCAAAAAATTAATAATCAAACCTGTGAAAGAATTAAGTTGAATTTTGGTAACTTTATTTTCAAACATATTACTTATTCGTTGTTTAATTAATATATGTAAATGTAGTTTATCTGGATCAGATATTTTTTTCTTTTTTTTTAATCGTCTTAAAATTGAAAACAAATTTTCGATAGCTGGATACCATAATAATGTTGCAGCCAGTAAAGGGCTTAATTGATTGTTAGAATTTTCAATAAATGTAATTACTAAATAAGAAATATAAATTGAAAAAACGTAAATACCATTATCTCCAAGAAAGCATATTCCAAAAATATTAAAAATAAAAAAAATTGCACAAATTACTATTGCATTTTCTAATTTAATATTTAATTCTGAATCAATAATTATTCCTGAATAATTAAGAATAATATACAATACGAGCAATATTCCTAAAAAATTTCCAGATACAAAACCATTAATACCATCCATAAAGTTATGTCCATTTAAGACTGTAACAATGCAAAACGTGACAAAGAAAAAATTAAAAAAATCGTTTTTTAAATAATTATCAAAAATTAACAAGTCTATTGATGACACTTTGAGTTTAAGAAATTGGATTAATAAAATTATAAAAAATAATTGAAATATTAATCTTATTTTGGGAGAAAAATTTTTTATGGTATCAGCAACTATACCTATTAATAAAAATGGAAATAAGAATAGTATTATTTTATTATTATCACCTGTGATGTAGGTAATTGTAAAAATTGATAGAATAAAAAAAATACCACCTGATAAAGGTATTATTTTATCATGCTTTTCTTTATGTGTGCTAAATTCGGGTATATCTATTAATAATTTCTTTTTTGATAAAATATAATTTACAACTAACAAAATTAATAAACAAATAAGAATTTTTAGGATTAGAATAAACATATTTTATGAGAATATTATAAATTAAACTTAATATAATATATGAGAATTATTTCTATAATAATATTATTAGTAGCTATATTGGGTACAGTTTTCACAGAAATGTATCTAAGATATGTTGGACTTGGAGATCCTATAAGATACGATAGCGATTACATTTACGGGTATGCACCAAAAATAAACCAAAAGAAGCAGAGAATTAATGGATCAGTTGTTACAATAAATGATATTGGGTTAAGAACAAAAACAAACTGGAAAAATGATAAAAGAAATAAAATAGTTTTTTTTGGAGATAGTATAACTTATGGAGGAAGTTATATAGATGATGATGAAACTTTTGTAAGTCTAGTTTGTCAAAAGTTAGAAAAATTTTTATGTGGGAACGCTGGTGTTAATGCTTATGGCGTTATAAATATTATAAATAGGTCAAAGTTTGACCAAAGATTAAATGATTCCGATATAGTAATATTTGTTTTGGCTCCTGGAGACTTCTATAGAGAGTATGCCAACTCAAACACAGCGCATTTTTATCTTAATAAAAAAAAATTTAAATTACCTGCAATCTTTGAAGCTATCAGTTTTATTGCCACAAAATACGATTTAAATAATAAAATTTCAAAATTAGATGATTCTACAAAACTACATAAAAAAGAACTAATAAATTTTTCAGTAGAATATTTAAAAAATGAAATTGTAAGATTAAAAAAAAACAAGAAAAAAGTGATTATATTTTATACAATTGAAAAGAATGACCCAAGTTCTTTAAAATCGATTAATAAATTTATATTAGAATTAATTAATAAAAAAAATATAGACTTTATAAATTTGAATACTATCTTGAATAAAAAAGAATACTTTTATGATAATGTTCATTACTCTCAAAAAGGTCATGAAATTGTATCAAAAGAAATAATTAAAACCGTAGTTTCAATTTTGAATTAAGCTTGAATAAATCTTATTTAAACTTTTTAAGTTTTTTTTTATATCAAAATTTTTCTCAACAAGTTTTTTAGCAGAATTTCCCATTATTTTTATTTTTTTTTTGTTAAAATAAAAAAACAAAATTAAATCCTCTAATTTTTTTTGATCTCCAGGGATTTTAAAAGAAAGTCCAGTTTTTTTATTTATGAAACTGTCCGAAGAATTATTTTTTAAACATACTATACTTGGTATCTGATATAAAGCTGCTTCAAAAACTTGGCGCCCCAGTGCATTTAAGTAACTTGGAAAACATAATATGTCTATTTTGCTATAAAATTTATCAAGGTTATCTATGTGTCCAAGATTAACTATATTTTTATTATAAATTAAATTTTTACTTACTTCATTCGTTATGCCAAAAAATTTTAGAAATTTATTTTCGTTTCTAACGTAATCGCCTGCAATATATAAATTTATCATATGATTGTTAGCTTTTAATTTATTAAAAACTTTAACTAAATCCTCGATTCCCTTATATTTAAGAAAGCTACCTAAAAATCCAATATTTAAAACATTCTTTTTCTTGAATCTATTAAAAGTATTTATTTTTTTTATATTTAATATATTTCTAATGACCTTTATTTCTAGATTTCTGGGTAAGGAATTTTTAACATCATTATCAATAGCAATTATTTGTGAAATATTTTTTTTTATGAATTTTATTATAAAACTTGAAACAAAATTGTTTCTATTAAATAATATTCTACAATGTAAAATAAATGGTATTTTAAAGTAAAGTCTAAATAAATATATTGTAGGGATTAATGTTATTTCATTAAAATGAATCAGTTTTAAATTTTTAATTTTTTTTTTAATTTTAAAAATTGAAAAAAAAGTTGGTATTAAAAAGTAAATCTCCCTTACTAAAACTAACCATCTAAAACCTCTGTAATAGCCAATTTTTGAATTATCGAACTTTGAAAGACCTGTAACACTTATTACCTTACCATATTTTTTTAAACGTTCCTCAGCTACTCCATTTGGTACAAGAAAATAAACATTATATTTTTTACTTATACTTTTAACAGTCTCTTCTAAACTTTTTAATGAGCCACTAAACTGGCCTATGGGTTGTACATATAAAATGCTATTTTTTTTCAAAAAAAAGCCCTCTATTACTTTTTATTATTTTTTTTAATTTAGTAATTGTTAATTCAAGTCTACTATTACTTAAATAATTAAATGGTAAAGATATAATCTGTTTACATATTTGTTCTGTTGTTTGACATTTAAAATTATTAATTATTCTATATTGTTTATAAAGTGGCTTAGAATAATATATTTTATATGGAATTTTATTTTTATTAAATAGTTTTATTAATTTTTTTCTATTTTTTACCAAGATATTGAATAAACAATAAGAATTTTGGTCTTTTGTAACCGCAGTTGGAAATCCAACAATATTTTTTTCCAAGAAAAATATTTGAAGTTTTTTATAAGTTAACCTCTGTAATCTAATCTGTTTTTTGAAAAATTTAAGTTTGTTAAGTAAGATGGCTGCTTGAATTGACCCTAATCTCGAATTCATTCCAATATCTTTGCTATTTGAGTAAGTGATTTGTCCATGATTCCTTAAAATTTTTATCATACTGTAGATTTTTTTTTTGTTAGTAAATATTGCTCCTCCATCACCAAAACACCCTAAATTTTTTGAGGGAAAAAAGCTCGTACAAGTTATGTCTGCTATTGAACTTGAATCTATATTATTAATTTTTGATCCAAAATTTTGAGCTGCATCTTCTATATGGTAAATTTTTTTTCTTTTACAAAGCGATTTGATAAAGTTTAAATTCGATGAACGACCAAATAAAGATGTTGAAATTACTGCTTTTGTATTTTTATTTATTTTTTTTAATATATCCCCTTCATCAATATTAAAGGTTTGTCTATTTGTTTTGATGAATACAGGTTTTGCGCCTAACATAAGCACGACTTCTAAAACTGATAACCAGGAAAAACTAGGTATTAATATCTCATCATTTTTTTTTATTTTAATTGATAATAGTGATAAATATAATGCATCTGTACCAGAACCTACAGTAACGCAATATTTATTTTTAGTCATTTTTGACAGCTTTGTCTCAAGCATCAAAACTTCATTTCCAAAAATAAAATTATTTTTATTTAAGGTATTTTTAAAACTTTGAATAAATTTTTTTTTATTTTTGGTGTTTAAAATGTCTAAATCATTAAATCTCATACGCTATTTACAATTTTGACATGAATTTTGTTTATTTTTTTTTTTTGAAATTTTTTTACCACAATAACAAACCCATCCTTTATGTTTTGCAGGATTTCCAAGACTTAAACTAAAATCTTTAACATCTTTAGTTACTACAGATCCAGCACCTATAAATGAAAATTTTCCAATTTTATTTCCACATAATATTGTAGAATTAGCTCCTAGAGTTGCACCTTTACAAATTAATGTTTGGGAGTAATCTTTACTATATGTTTTAAATTTTGATCTTGGATTTTTTACATTAGTAAATACGACACTTGGACCACAGAAAACATCATCCTCTAAATTAACGCCTTCAAATATAGAAACGTTATTTTGTATTTTAACATTGTTTCCTATTTTAACATTTTTACCTAAAAAAACATTCTGTCCTAAAGTACAATTTTGACCTATTTCAACTCCATCCATAATATGGCACCATTGCCATATTTTTGTTCCTAAACCTATTTTGCTCTTTTTGCTTACTATTGTAGTTTTATGAATATGGGATTTCATTTTAATTTTGGTAAAAAGTTTATAATATTTTCAAATTCTTTTATATGAAATTTGTTTTCCATAATGATTTTTTTATAGTTTTTTGGATGAAGATTATTAAAATTATCAAAATTATATTTTTTTCCATTAACATGCATTGCTCTATAAAAATTTAATTTATTGTTTAAACTTAGTTTTTTTCTTTGAATAGAAACTATCCAATCCACATTAGCTTTTTCAAGGGAAATTTTACCTGAAACAGTCGACTGATTTTTTTTTAAAATTTCAATTTTTTCAGCATTGCCAAAAATCCAAAATAGTATGTCAAAAAAATGAACACCTATATTTATAAGAAGACCTCCTGAAAATTTTGGAACATTTTTCCAAGTTTTGAAATACCAATCTCCCCTAAAAGTATAATAAGTTATTTTTACTTTATTTATTTTTTTTGAATTTTTGATTTTATTCTTTAAATTGATTAATTTCTTATTGAGTCTCAATTGAAATATACAATAGCATTTTTTTTTATGTTTTTGTTCCAATTTGTAAATTGACCTTAAGTTTTTTGCTTCTAGTACTGGAGGCTTTTCAACAATAACATTTGAATTAGACATAATTGATTTTTTAATATGTTTAAAATGGAGGAAACTAGGAGAGCATATTACAACATAATCAATTTTTTTTTTTTTAATAAATTTAAAAAATTCGGTCTCTTTTTTAAAAAATATACAATTTGAAAAATAATTATCTATAAATCCAACATTATCGTGGGGATCTAATGCTGCAACTAGTTTACCATTTAAACTTTTAATGCAATTTATATGTCTCTTAGCAACAAAGCCAGCTACTCCAATAATTGCAAAAGAATTCATATTAATTGTCGTTGTAGTAAGTTATTAATTATCTATAAAGAAATAAAAAAAATATACAACGTGGATTATTTTTTAAATCTATCTAAGAAAATTAGTGTTTCCAAGGTGACAATTGGAGTAATAGGTCTTGGATATGTTGGCTTACCGTTAGCTCTTCAATTTGCAAAAAAAAAATTTAGTGTGATAGGCTTTGATTTGGATCAAGTGAAAATAAATAAACTCAAAAGAAAATCTTCATATATCAAGCATATTTCAGACCAAAGAATAAAAGAGACTAAAAATAAAACTTTTTTTACAAATAATTTTAAATTTATACAAAATGTAAATATAATAATTTTATGTTTACCCACCCCATTATCACCTAAATTAAAACCAGACCTCTCTTACATAAAAAAAACAATCAAAAATATAAAAAAATATTTAATAAAGGGTCAATTATTAATTCTAGAAAGTTCTACTTATCCAGGTTCTACAAAGGAAATAATAGGTAATAATCTCAAAACAAAATTTATTATAGGAGAAAATTTTTTTTTAGGATATTCGCCTGAAAGAGAGGATCCAAATAATAAGAATTATAACATACAGAATATTCCAAAAATATGCAGTGGATATTCAAATAAATGTTTGGTGCTTGTTGTTAAAATTTATAAAAAAATAATTAAAAAGTTAATTAATGTATCCTCAATTGAAACAGCTGAATTTACAAAACTATATGAAAATGTTTATAGAAGCGTAAATATTGGATTAGTCAATGAACTTAAAATTTTATCTAACAAAATTGGATTAAATATTTATGAAATTATAAATGCTGCTAAAACAAAGCCATTTGGATTTCAACCATTCTACCCAGGGCCAGGTGTAGGTGGGCATTGTATTCCAGTAGATCCATATTATTTATCCTGGGTTGCTAAAAAAAACAATATAAATACTAATTTAATATTCAATGCTGGAAAAATTAAT
>MDSV01065781.1_pt1 | contig 12060 bp, 12 predicted proteins | sample 810851 | NCBI WGS metagenome assembly MDSV01 (sample SAMN05326640, study PRJNA326480) | marine metagenome | isolation source: seawater | place: Atlantic Ocean: North East | collected 2012 | reverse complement strand
TTAGAGCAGAACAATCAATACCTTTAAATGATTTTCCACCCCATTTGTATTTGACGCCTTTAAATAATTTTATTCTTTTAAAAATATCTTTATCTTTAAAATTTAATTTTTTAACTTCTTTTTTTTTTATCCACCCTCTATCAAACTTTAAAAATTTTAATCTTTTTTGAGAAACTTTTATTTTTGATCCAAATGTAAGTTCAAATTTTTTACTTTTTGTATTAGGAAATTTATAGACTTTTGCCTTGAGGCAACATATTTTATGAGTAGGTTTAATATATTCGATAAATTTTTTTCTTTGAATATATCCTTTGTAATTATCTTCTTTAATTTTAATTTTTACCCATTTATTTCCTTTTTTTATTATTGAAAAACTTTGCCCGTAGACTATTTGTGTAACAATCTCTGATTTAATAGACATTTTTTTGTAAAGATTGATGAGAGGATAATTATTAGTAAAAATTTTACTCATTTAATTTAAGTTTATTTTTAATTGCCATTAAACATAACAAAGAAGGAATAACCATTATTGCAGTTATAATGAAAAATATACCCCAGTCTCCATTGAGCCAATCTACTAGAGCTCCCGATGAAGAAGCAAATAAAGTTCTTCCAGCTGTTCCAATAGAAGCTAAAAGAGCAAACTGTGTAGCTGTGTAAGTTCTATCCACTAATGCTGAAATAAAGGCCACGAAAGCTACAGTAGCAAACGCAGCTGCCAAATCATCTATAAGAACTGTAAATGCAAATAAAATCTCTGAGTCACCAACCCATGCAAGAACAGAAAACATTAAATTTGTTAAAGCCATAACTGCACCTGATACGAACATTGCTTTTAACAAACCCATTCGAATAGCAAATAAGCCCCCTAACAAGGTAAAAGATACCGTTGTTATCCAACCTATTCCTTTTGAATATAGAGCTATATCAGTTTTAGAAAATCCAATTTCTTTGTAAAAAATAATAGACATTCTACCTAAAAAAGCTTCACCAATCTTAAACAAAAATATGAAGCACAAAAGACCAACTGCAACACTTAATGAATTCTTTTTAAAAAAACTAACTAGAGGAATAACTATGGTTCCATATGACCAGGCCAAAATCTGTGAAAACTTATTTTTTACTCCTAATTTATTTAAAAACACTGCATCGTTTTGTTTTTGTTTTAAGTTTCTTAAACTTGAATTTTTTTCAGGAACAAAAAAAAGGGCTAAACTTGAGATAATGATAATTAATGTTAATACTAAGAAAGATAACTGCCAATAATTTTCAAATCCTTTTTGTTGAAAAAATTCCGCAGTCATTAAAGAGATTGCTCCTCCAATCTTATATCCAGTCCACCATCCGACTACTTGGATTGCTGCACTAGCAGCCATTGCTTTGCCTTCGTTTTCTCCGATTTGTTCAATTCGTAAAGCATCTATTGTAATATCTTGAGTGGCTGAAAAGATTGCAATTCCAAGTCCAAACGCAATGATTAACCATAGATTGTCATTAGGATTTAAAATACTCCAAGCTAGTAGAGAGAAAAATATCATTATTTGCATAGAGATAATCCAAGATTTTCTATGACCTATTTTATTACTTAAAAAGGGAATTTTAATTCTATCAACTAATGGAGCCCATAAAAAATTTATAGCATATACTCCAAATATTAAACCTGCCCATCCTACAGTACTTCTGCTAAGTCCATTTTCTTTTAACCACAAGCTTAATGCGCTACCAATTAAAACCCATGGGAAACCACTAATAAAACCGAATAAAAATATTCTTTTCATTCTTTTATCTAAGTACATTTTTATACTATCTAATTTTTTCAATTAATTTCTCCAAAATGATGGAAAGAATAGAACAAGTACTGCAAAAAGCTCTAGTCTTCCCAAAAGCATCCCAATTGATAAAACCCACTTTGATATGTCTGGTATTTTTTTATAATTGCCGTCCGGCCCAATAACATCACCCATTCCAGGACCTACATTTGATATTGCGCTGGCTGCTCCAGAAATAGATGTAAGGAAATCTAATCCTGAAATTGATAAAAGCATTGAAATGATAAAGAATATAAATAAAAAAGAAAAAATAAATATGATGACAGAATTAATAAAATTTTCTGAAATTTTTTGATTATTGTATTTAGTAATTATTACACTGTTTGGATAAATTAACTTCTTAATTTGATTTTTCAAAAATATAAAAAGCATATGCAACCTAAATATTTTAATACCACAAGCTGTAGAACCTGCACAACCACCAATAAACATCAAGAATAAAAAAAAGATTAAAGAAAATTTTCCCCATAACCCAAAGTCATCCGTAACATATCCAGTTCCAGATAAAATTGAAATTACGTTAAAAGAAGAGATTCTAATTTTATCTAAAAGATTACCTTCATAATTAATTAATAATAAATAAAAAAACATAATTACAACTGAAAACAAAATTAAATAAATTAAACCTTTAATTTGTACATCTTGAAAAAAAATTTTCTTATTTCCTTGGGCAAATCTAAGATATGAAATAAACGGTATACTTCCTAAAACAATAAAAATACTTGCTATAATCTCAATATTTGAATTTTTAAAAAAACCAATCGAGTCATTATGTGTTGAAAAACCTCCTGTGGCAATTGTTGTCATAGAGTGAGAAATGCTATCGAATATGGACATTCCAAAAATCCAATAAAAAAATGCGCATAGAAAAGTTAAGATTAAATATGTTGATATAATAATTGTTGCCACCTCAAAAGTTCTTGGTAGTATTTTTTCAGCACTATCAGGCCCCTCCATTTTAAATAATTGCATTCCACCCACTTTTAACAATGGTAAGATTGTTATTGCCATTACAACAATTCCTATACCACCTAGCCATTGCATTATAGCTCTCCATAACAAAATACTTTTTGGGCTATTATCTAAGTCAGCGATAATTGTTGCTCCTGTCGTAGTTATCCCTGACATACTTTCAAAAAAAGCTTCACTAAAAGAAAACTCTTCGGGGGATAATAAGAAAGGTAGACTGCCGAATGCTGCCACCATTAGCCACGCTAGAGTAGAAAATAAAAAAGTTTGTCTTAAGTTTAACTTGTATTCTTTTTCTAAATTTGCCAATACAAATAAAATTCCTATAAAAATAGTAACAAATGATGATCCAACAAAACTGTGACTATTTTCATCATAGAGTAATTGCATAAAATACGGCGCTAACATGGAAAAACCAAGGACGATAAGTAGTATACCAATTAAGAAAAAGACAGTTTTGTTTGTAGCCATAGCGCTTGAGATTATTTAAATACTTATAAAATTCAACTTAATATCGTGTAATAATACCTGTATTTTATAGATAAAATTTAATAAACCATAGTTATGCTTGATAACAACTTAATTCAATCAACATCATCTTGGCCTTTTGTTGAAGTAAGGAAACTTTTAAAAGATAGAAAAGAGATCATCAAAAATAAGAATAAAATCACTTTTCAAACTGGTTATGGACCTAGCGGATTACCTCATATCGGCACCTTTGGCGAGGTAGCAAGGACTTCAATGATGATTAATGCGCTTAATCATATTCAAAAAATTGACTATGAATTAATTACATTCTCAGATGATATGGACGGGTTAAGGAAAGTTCCGGACAATATTCCAAATGATGAAATTTTAAAGAAAAATTTAGGAAAACCTTTAACATCAATACCTGATCCTTTCAAAAAGTTTGATAGTTTTGGACAACATAACAACGAAAAGCTTAAAGCGTTTTTAAAAAAATTTAATTTTAAATTTAATTTTAAAAGTTCGACTGAGAACTATAAAGGAGGAATTTTCAATGAATCTCTTTTAAGAGTTTTAGAAAAATACGATGATATAATGAATATTATTTTACCTACTCTTAGAGAAGAACGACGCAAAACGTATTGTCCTTTTTTACCTATATGCCCAAAAACAGGAAAGGTCCTTGAAATTCCGCTGTTAAAAATGGATAAAAAAACTGGGGAAGTTTTATTTGATAATAATGGTGAGAAAATTGATACAAATATTTTAAATGGAAATTGTAAATTACAATGGAAAGTTGATTGGGCAATGAGATGGTTCACCTTCGATGTTGATTTTGAAATGTATGGAAAAGATTTGACCGAAAGTGCAATTTTATCAAATAAGATTTGTAAAATACTTGGAAAAAATCCTCCTAGTGGATTTGCTTATGAATTATTTTTAGACGAAAAAGGTGAAAAGATTTCTAAATCGAAAGGTAATGGAATTTCTATAGATAAGTGGCTAAGATACGCATCTCCAGAAAGCTTATCGTTATACATGTATCCAAATCCAAAAAGAGCAAAAAAACTCTATTCTGAGGTTGTTCCAAAAACTGTAGATGAATACCTCTCTTTAATTGAAAAATTTCCTACCCAAGATTTAAAAAATCAAATATTAAACCCTGTTTGGCATGTTCATAATGGTAAACCTCCACAAGAGAAAATCGTAATGCCATTTTCAATGTTATTGAATTTAGTCGGGTCAAGTAATGCAGATAATAAAAATATACTTTGGAAGTTTATAAATAGGTTTCATAAAGAAATAAATCCAAAAGACCATCAAATACTTGATAGCCTTACAGAATATGCGATTAATTATTTTAAAGACAACGTTGAGCCAAATAAAAGATTCAGAAAACCAAATATTGAAGAAAAAAAAGCTTTAAAAAATTTAGTAACAAAACTAAAAGAAATTGACCAATCATTTAAACCTGAAGAAATTCAAACACATGTGTACGCTGTCGGCAAAGAGAATGGATATGAAAAAAACTTAAGAGACTGGTTTAAGCTGATATATGAAGTAGTTTTTGGTGAGGAAAATGGACCAAGAATGGGATTTTTTATAAGTTTTTTTGGACTTAACGAAACTATTAAATTAATAAATGATAAAATAAAATAATGTTTTCAATATTAAAACCTTATATTTTTTCTTTAGATCCAGAAGTAGCACATGATTTTGCAATTAAATCTTTAAAATTAAATGTCTTACCTAAAAGTGTTTTCGATGTGAAAGAGGAAGAAATCCTCGAAATAGATTTATTTAATGAAAAACTACCTAATCCCATTGGCCTCGCAGCGGGTTTTGATAAAAGTGCTGAGGTATATAATTCTTTATTCAAACTTGGATATGGTTTTGTAGAAGTTGGAACTGTAACACCCAAAAGACAACTTGGTAATCCAAAACCAAGAATATTTAGATTAGAAGAAGATCAAGCACTTATTAACCGCCTAGGTTTTAATAATCATGGATCTGAAACTGTTTTGAAGAGAATATCAGGTAATTTGCCAAGTGGTTTTTTGGGTATAAATATTGGCCCAAATAAAGATACAAAAAATAAAGAGGAGGATTATTATTTCTGTTTATCAAAACTTTTCTACTACGCTGGATACATTACAATAAATATTTCTTCTCCAAATACAGAAGGATTAAGAAATTTTCAAGATAAAGAAGAGTTAGATAAACTTCTTACCGGTATTAATAAGATAAAAAAAGATAAAGATATTTCTAAGCCAATCGTAGTAAAACTTTCACCAGATATCAATAAAGATGAAATAAGCGATATTATTGAATTAATCTTAAAATATAAGATCGCTGGAATAATTATTTCTAATACGACTGATAGAAACCGAGAAAATTTATGTGATTTACAAAAAAAAGAGATAGGTGGACTATCGGGACAGCCTCTGAAAGAGCTATCTACTAATTTAATTAAAAAATTTTACAAAGAGACAAAAGGTAAAATAAAGATAATTGGCGTAGGTGGAGTAGATACAGGCCAAGCGGCTTTCGAAAAAATATGTGCTGGAGCAGATGCAGTTCAGCTGTATACTGGCATGGTCTATAAGGGACCTGGAGTAGTTAAACAGATGAAAAAAGACTTAATTTCAATTTTAAAAAAAGAAAATCTTAAAAATATTAGTGATGCTGTAGGAATTAATGCTTGACCCCTCTTATCTCTAGACTTATATAGCTGTAGGTAAATTTATGTCTAAAAGATGCGAATTAACAGGTGTATCACCACTTAAAGGTCACAACGTAAGTCATGCAAAAAATAAAACAAAAAGAAGATTTTTGCCTAACTTAAAAAAAGTTATTTTTAAAAGCGATACTTTAAAAAAGAATATTAAATTGAATGTGACTAACGCAGCTTTAAGAACAGTAGATTTTAAAGGTGGCTTAGACAAATTTTTAATGTCTGCGAAAAACAATAATTTATCAAAAAAAGTAAAAAAATTAAAAGTATCTATCGCCTCAAAGAATTAATTAAATGACTTTATTTTATAAACTTGCTATCCTTATGGGTATAGTAGTACTAATTTCAAATTATTTAGTTCAATTCCCAGTTAATTATTATGGCTTAAGTGAAATTTTAACTTATGGTGCTTTTAGTTATCCTATAACATTTTTAATTACTGACTTAGCTAACAGGGCATATGGAAAAATTGTAGCTAGAAAAATTGTGTATATAGGATTTTTTGTTGGTGTATTCTTAACATTATTAGTTTCAACAAACTTTTCAGATTTAATTTCAATTAGAATAGCAATTGGCTCTGGAGTAGCTTTCTTTATTGCTCAAAATTTAGATGTATCGATATTTGACTTACTTAGAAAAAAATCTTGGTATATAGCTCCTTTAACATCTTCAATTATTGGATCAGTTGTAGATACATTTTTGTTCTTTTCAATTGCTTTTTATTCAACCTCAGTTCCTTGGATAACATTGGCAATAGGAGATTTAACTGTTAAATTCTTGATGACTTTGGTTATGTTAATTCCTTTTAGACTATTATTGTCTAGTATAAAGGAAATTAATGTCGGTATTTATAAGAATATTAAATAGTTTTAATGGAGAGTTTTTTTACTTTTTTCCACAAAGAGATCAGTAAGTTGATTTATCATCACATCACCTAAATCTTGTACGTCTGTAATTTTTACAGCTTGCTCATAGTATCTTGTAACATCATGCCCTATACCTATAGCCAGCAGTTCAATGTTAGTTTTATTTTCAATCCATTTTACCACATTCTTTAAGTTTGTTTCCAAATAGTCGCTTGTATTAGTTGATAAAGTAGAGTCGTCTACAGGAGCACCATCAGAAATTACCATTAAAATTTTTCTTTCCTCTTTTCTTCTAGACATTTTGTTAAATGCCCATTTCAGAGCTTCGCCATCAATATTTTCTTTAAGCAATCCCTCTTTTAACATAAGACCCATATTTTGTTTTGCCTGCCTCCAAGGAGTGTCTGCAGATTTATAAATTATATGTCTAAGATCATTCAATCTTCCAGGAAAAACAGGTTTGTCATTTTTCATCCATTTTTCTCTTGAAGATCCTCCTTTCCAATGTTTTGTTGTAAAACCTAAAATTTCTACTTTGACCGAGCAACGTTCCAAAGTTCTCGCAAGAATATCCGCACAAATTGCAGCAACAGAGATTGGTTTTCCTCTCATTGAACCTGAATTATCTATCAAAATTGTTACTAAAGTGTCTTTAAATTCGATATCTTTTTCTTTTTTAAATGACAATGAGTTAAATGGATCAATTATAATTCTGGGCAATTTAGATGTATCTAATAAACCCTCTTCTAAGTCAAAATTCCATGATCTATTTTGCTTTGCCAAAAGTTTCCTTTGAAGTTTGTTTGCAAGTTTCGAAATAAAGTTTTTAAGTTGTAGCAGTTGTTGATCTAAATTCTTTCTTAATCTACTAAGTTCAGCTTCATTTTCTAAATCTTCAGCTTTGATAATTTCATCAAATTCTTCAGTATAAGTATTGTATCTTAAATCTCCTAAACTATTTTTAATATTTTTTCTTAAATCAGAATTAGATTTATCTTGAATTTCAATTTCTTTAGTTTCTTGATCTGAGTCTTTTGTTTGACTTTCTAAATCTGGAGAACCAGATTCTATTGACATTTCTTGATGATCTTGTTGCTGTTTTTCTGCAGATTGATCTTGTTTCTCTGAATTTTTGGGTCTGTTGTCATTTTTTTCTTCCTCTTTTTTATCCTCTTCGTCGGTATTTTCATCTAGACTCATCTCTGAAATCAAATTTGATATAAGCGCATTATATTTTTTTTGATCCAAAGTAAGATTATTCAATTCTCCAATCTTGTCTCTCATTTTTTTATCAAGATCTTTTTTATAGACTTTTAATTTTTTCTCCAAATCTTTGCTTGATTTAGAACCAAAAAACTTATCCCTAAGATAATTTTCAAATGACTCAACAATTTTATCTTCACTACTTTTTAGGTCTAGAGAATTTATCCTAGATTGATAATGTTTTAATATATTATTTTTAACCCCTTTGAATTGCTCAGAGCCTAATTTTTCGTACCTAATCTTTTCAGCAATTTTGTAAAGTTTTTTTGATATATTTCCATCTGGCTCATAAGATTTAAATATTTTTGGATTACTAAATCTCAATTTAAGAGACTCGGAGTCAGCTATCGCTCTAATCTGATCATAATTTATCTTATTATCTCTTTGTTCTATTTCTGGCAATTTGATTATTTTTTTTTCAGATTTAAAATTTTCATTACCAAAAAAAACTTCTATATTCTCGGAATTTGAAAGAGATTTAACTGTTGATCCAATAGCAGTTTTAAAATTTTCTAGTGTTTCTGATTTTTTTTCCACTTTTTTATAAAGTTACATTAATAGAAGATTCTGGAAGATCTTCACCAAAACATCTTTGATAATATTCAGAAATTATCTTTTTTTCCAATTCATCACATTTATTTAAAAATGTAAGTCTGAATGCATAACCTTTATCTTTAAAAATAGAGGTATTTTCTGCCCAATGCATTACTGTTCTTGGACTCATCACTGTTGAAATATCACCATTTACAAATCCTTTTCTTGAGAGGTCGGCAACTTTTATCATGTTAGATAAAGTTTCCTTTCCATCTTTATTATTAAAATTTTTATTTTTAGCTAAAATAATTTCCAATTCTTTGTCAAACGGCAAATAATTCAAGGTTGATACAATATTCCATCTATCCATTTGTCCTTGGTTTATCTGTTGAGTTCCATGATATAGTCCAGAGGTATCACCTAAACCAACTGTATTGGTTGTAGCAAATATTCTAAAGAAGTCGTGTTGTTCTAAGACTTTGTTTTTATCCAACAAAGTAAAATTTCCTTCACTCTCTAAAATCCGCTGAATTACGAACATGACATCAGGTCTTCCAGCATCATACTCATCAAACACAAGTGCTACAGGATTTTGAATTGACCAAGGCAAAATTCCTTCTTTAAATTCAGTTACTTGTTTATTGTCTTTTAAAACTATTGCGTCTTTACCTATTAAATCTATTCTACTGACATGACTGTCTAAATTTACCCTAATACATGGCCAGTTTAATCTTGCAGCAACCTGTTCAATGTGTGTCGATTTTCCAGTTCCGTGATAACCTTGAATTAATACTCTTTTATTAAACGAAAAACCTGCAAGAATTGCCAATGTTGTATCTTTATCAAATTTATAATCAGCATCTATCTTTGGAACATATTCATTTTTTTTGGAAAAAGCATTTATTTCCATTTCACTATCAAAACCAAAAGTTTGTTTAACAGATATTTTAATGTCAGGTTTTGTTAAAAATTGTTCAGTACTCATTTTTTTCCTAATGTTTTTTTTAGTTGACTATAAGCTAACGTTATTTTTTTTAATTTATCTTCAAATTTTTTATTACCTTGGTTTTTATCAGGATGGTATTTTTTGACAAGGTTTTTAAATTTTAATTGAATTTCGTCCCATTTTGTCACATCATTTAACTCTAAAACTTCAAGGGCATCTCTATCAGTTTGTGAAATCTTCATTTTTTTGAACTCTTTATAGTTTGAACTTTCAAATATATTTAATTTATCATCCAAGGCATTATTCCATAAAATATTAAAAAAATTATCTGAAGATCCAAAATTTTTGGTTGATTTATGCCAAATTAAATCTGATTTAATAAAAAATTCTATTTCTTGATCGTTCATATTTTCAAAATAGTTCCAATTTTTATTAAAAAGTTTTATGTGCTTCAAACAAAGAAGTCTAAACTTTTTACTATTGTCTCTTTCAACAGGTGCTTTGTAGGACCCGATTTCATTACAATTTTCCCAATCACAGATTGTTTTCATATTAATTTTATTTCTATATAGTAATTATATAAAAATGAAAGATTATTTAAAAGATATTGAACATAAACTCAAAAAAAAAATTAATTTTGAAAAATTAATAATCGTAAATAATTCACACAAACACAAAGGCCATAAGTTTTTTTCGGAAGACCGATACCATCTTCATTTAAAATTTAATTCTTTATATTTAAAATCAATTTCTCGATTAAACGCAGAAAAAATGATAATGAATGTTTTAAAGGATGATCTTAAAACCAAAATACACGCTTTACAAATTAGTATTGAATAATTTTTTTAATATTCTTTTTTAACTCATTAATTGAAATTTTATATTTATTTGGTACCGTAGTTGTTCCAATTTTTTTTAATAATATAAAATTAATTTTTTCATCAATATTTTTTTTATCATTTTTTAAATAAGGAATTAATCCACTTATGTTTTTTGAATTCTTAAATTTATTAAATGTATAATTTAAATTGTTATTATAATAAATATCTAAAATTTGATCCAAAGTTTTTTTATTACATATTTTTTTTATTAGTGAAAGTTTTGTAGCTAAAATCATACCGCTTAATACAGCTTCACCATGTGTAACGTTTTTTGAATACCTATTTTTTGCTTCTATCGCATGAGCAAATGTATGCCCAAAATTTAAGATCATCCTTAAATTTTTTTCGTTAACATCTTTATTTACAAATTGTAACTTTATTTTACAACTTTTTGTAATTGCATATGTCAGTTTCTTTTCATTCTGAAGAAAAATATCTCTTGTGTTTAATCTCAGCCAATTAAAAAACTTTTTATCTTTTATAATTGAGTGTTTTAATATTTCAGCATAACCGCATATCATTTCTCTTTTTTTTAAAGATTTTAAGAGAGATGTGTCGCTAATAACTAATTTTGGTTGAGAAAATGTTCCAATCAGATTTTTACCGAATTCTGTATTAACTCCTGTTTTACCTCCAATAGCTGCATCGACTTGTGCTAACAAAGTAGAAGGTATGTTTATAAAATTTATTCCTCTTTTAAATACGCTAGCAACAAAACCAACCATATCACCTGTGACACCGCCTCCAATGCCGATAATTAAGTCAGATCTGTTAAAATTTTTTGTAAACAATTTATTTAAAAAGAAATTAACAGATTGCATTGATTTCGTTTTTTCACTAGGGTTAAAGTTTAAGCTCACTAATTCGTACTTTTTTAAACTTTTAGTTATAATTTTTTTATGTTTTGAGGGAATATTTTTATCAAATATTAATGCCACTTTTTTTGTATTAGGACAAAGAGAATTAATTTTTTTCGGTAAATACTTGAGAGCATTATTACCAATCATAATGGTGTAATTATCTTTTAAATTTTTAACTTTAATGAATTGCATTTTCATATAATTTTTCTATTTTACCTAAAATTTCATTTATATTTAAAGATTTACATTTAATTCTAAAGTTTGACTTATTATAAATTTTCTTTCTTTCGGAGTAAATTTGATTAATTGTTTTTTCGAGATTATTTCTCTCTAGCAAAGGTCTTTTTTTAATATTTATCCGTTTTATTCTAGATAAAAGAGAGTTGGGGTCAAGATCTAGCCAAAAGCTGATTGAAGTATTTTCAATTTCTTTTCTTACAGCGGCATTTAAAAATGCTCCGCCGCCAAGAGATATTACTGAATTTCTTTGTTTTAATTCTTCAATTGTAATTTTTTTTTCAATTTTTCTGAAATAATTTTCACCTTTTTGATCGAAGATACCTTTAATTTTCTTTTTTTCTTTTTTTTCAATAATCCTGTCGATATCCTTGAATTTAAGATTTAGCTTTTCTGCAAGCTTTTTTCCAATAGTGGACTTGCCAACACCCATCATTCCAGTCAATACAAGGTTTTTTTTCAATTATTTCACC
>MDSV01015079.1_pt1 | contig 12060 bp, 7 predicted proteins | sample 810851 | NCBI WGS metagenome assembly MDSV01 (sample SAMN05326640, study PRJNA326480) | marine metagenome | isolation source: seawater | place: Atlantic Ocean: North East | collected 2012 | reverse complement strand
GCGTAGGTCAGGCACAATTGCTTCAATCGTCGGGCGATGCTTTGCTTAATCAAGCAGGTGGTGCGGTGGCAGGTAGCCAGCCGACAACTAATATTCATAATGTTGCTGGCCAAGCAAATCGTGAAGCTAATGTGATTAGTCAGCCGTTGTCAGCTACAAATTTTCTGGTCTCGAGTCAAGTAACTGAGATACAGAATGTTTCTGTATCTGCGTCTGCTGTTGGTCAGGACGTGGATATCGCTCAGCCTCATCAGCAACAAGTTGCAAATGCCGGAATGCAACAATTTGTACAAGAAGCTAAAGAATTCTCGCGCCATCCCCAAGCTGCTAATCAGGCTGCAGATGGTAAAGAGGCAGCTGCCGCAAAAGTAGATGGTGAACAACCAGCATCTCATGTTCAGCAGCCTCAGCAATCTAATAGTAGTCAGCATATACAGCAGCAATTATCGCCATTAGCACAAGCTTTGTCTGGTCAAGGTAAACAATCGCAAGATCAACAAGGTGGGCAACAACAGTCGCAAACTTCTAATATTGCCGGAATAGCCGGCAAACTTAATACCGGATCGGGTGTTAAGACAGACCAATTCCTTGATCGCGTTCAAACAATGAACGAACGATTGACTACCAATCGTTTTGGGGATGCCAAACAAGTTATGGCGCAAATAAAGTTTGGTGTGGCAAACCAGGTAGGTAAGGCCGATAAAATAACAGTGCAGTTATTTCCTAAAGATTTAGGCAGGGTGGAAATACAAATGCAGCAAGTTGAGGATGGGAAAACACATGTTAAGGTGATGGCCGAGCGTGCTGAAACTCTCAACATTATGCAAAAAGAGACAGATTCGCTGTCAAAAATTTTACAAGATAGCCTTAAAACTCAGAGTGCTAATTTGAGTTTTAGCTTCCAAGAAAACGATCAACAACAATTTTCAGGTGAAGGTGGTAATAGCTCCTTGGTAGTTGCTCAGGAAGAGGAGCTAGCAGATGAAGAGTTGGTATTAGAGGCTGGAGTTCAGCCTTATCAAATTGGACAGGTAGTGTCGTTAGATAGCTTGGATATTAAGGTATAGAGGAGGTCAATATGTCTACTATTACATCAAGCACACTTTTAAATCAGACGCAGAATCAAACAGAATCAGGTTTAGATAGGCAAGAATTGTTTGAAAGCACGGACGATTTTTTGCAAATTTTTATTCAGCAGCTTAAAAATCAGAATCCTTTGGAACCAATGAAAAGCACAGATTTCATTGACAGTATTAGTCGTTTGGCATCGGTAGAGCAATCGGTTAATCAAAGTGCGCATCTAGAAGAGTTAAAAAACCTCATTAAACAGCAAACAGGCGATTTAACTTCTGGCATTGGGTATCTTAATAATTTGATAGAATACGCTTCCGATATTGTAACATTGGAAGGAGGAGTAACCGGTTTCTATTACGAACTGCCGCAGGATGTGGAGGTTGAAACCGTTGAGGTGCGCATCGAAGGTATTGATGGCACCCTAGCTTACAGTGGAACTGGTTTAACCCAAACCGGAGTAAAGCATAAATTTGGTTGGGATGGTAAAGATGAGTTTGGTCAGCAATTAAATGATGGTTTGTACAAGGTAACAGTGACGGCCATTCCTAAAGGAGATGGAGCTACGCCCATTGCTATCGACACATCGGCTATTGGTGTGGTTACTGGGGTGGAAAGTCAAGCTGATGGAAGTAATTTATTGATCATTGGTAATAGTACGGGTACGGACGCGATGGTACCTCAAGATAGTGTGTTGTCTGTTTCGGTGCCGGTGCAAACCCAGCAAACAAGTGATGCTGAGCAATCAGATAATTTTGAAGAGCTTTTGGAACAGTTAATTAGTCAAAATTTTTAATATTTTGAAACAGAATAGACATTGTATTTTTTAAACAACGTGTGGGACAGTTTTTAACAGGGAGTTATTATTATGGCAGGTTTGGAATCAGCATTAGGTGCAGCAAACTCAGGTCTAGTGGCAATGAGCCAAAAAATCGCTCAAATTGCGAATGATATCGCGAATGTGCAGACGGTTGGTTACAAAAGTTCGGAAGTTACGTTTAGGTCGTTTGTGACTGGGTCCGGTAATAATAGTTCCGGTGGTGTGAATTCAACAACACGTCAAAATGTTGGCGAGCAAGGCCTTATTGAGGCTACAGGAAGAAATACCGATATTGCTATTTCGGGCCAAGGGTTTTTCTTGGTACAAGATTCAGCAGGTTCGTTGCATCTTAGTCGTGATGGTACGTTTTCGATCGATAAAAACGGAAATTTAGTTAATGCCGCAGGCTTTAAATTATCGGCATGGCGTTTGGATAGTGAGGGCAGGTTACCTGGAGCCAGTGGCAATACGCTTAATACAAATCCAGCTGAATCTACAGATAGTATTGAATTGGTGGACGTGGATACTGCAAGTAGTACTGCAACGCCAACCTCTAAAGTGGAATTTGGTATTAACCTTAACGCTAATGAAACAACATTCCAGGGTGCAACTGCTACCATTGAGTTTGATACTACTTCAGGGGTTAATAATAGTTTGGCACAAGGCGATATTATTGTGCCTATTACGTCATCAACCAATTCTTTTATGGAAGGTGATACGTTAACATTTACTTCTAATAGTTCGGCTTCAACATTTACGTATGGTGGGTTTGCACGCTCACGATTGATTGATGCGACCAACACTATATTTAGTGCTACTTCTACCTCTGCTACTTTTAGTACGGGCACGGTGGCGTCTAATCAAAATTCTTTGGCCAATGGTGACAAGTTTACCATTACAACCACTGCTTCTGGTACGGCAACGTTTGAGTATAAGCAAACTTCGCCATCTACAGCCTCGGGCGAATTTAATAGTATTGATACGTTGGCAACGGCAATTGATGGTACGACTGGTTTAACTGCACGTGTACAAGGTGGTGTGCTTTATGTGTCATCAACTGATGCAACTGAAGCAATTACTTTTGCAGATGTTAATAGTAGTAATCTTCATAAAGAATTGGGATTTAGTAATGTATTGGCTGGGACAGATAGGTTTAATACGGTAGAAGGCTTAAAAACATTGGTTAATAATAAAAGTGACCTCAAGGCAAGTGTAAATAATCCGACCTCTGGTGCTTCGATTGATATTTTCTCGAAAGATCCCTTGCAAACGCTTACCATTACCAAAAACGAAGATTCCGCAACGGTTAATATGGTTTCGGCTGAAAATGGTAACAATACTCCCACAACATTAATTGTTAACCCATCGGGTCAAAGTTTGGTGGGTACGTCTATTGTGTTAAACAACTTGTCAAGCAGCGGTACGGTGACAGCAACCTATGGTGGTGTTGCGATTAGTGATACTATTTCTTCTTCAAATACTATGTTTAGTGCATCAAGTATTTCTGCTACGTTTACTGGTCTTACCACCGCTGATGGTATTCGTTTATCTTCTGTGGTTAGTGGTACAACTGTGGATACAGACTTTACTTATGCTGCATCGCCAAGTGCAGGTGGTGGAACATTTAATAGTTTAGCGACACTTGCAGCAGCCATTGATGCGGACTCAAATTACCGTGCTCGTGTAGAAAATGGTAAATTATATGTAGCCCATGTTAATGCAGATGAAGACATCACATTTACTGATATTGATGCATCGGGTATGCTAGCTCACCTTGGCGGAACGTCAATTAATGTCACAGATTCAGGAGCAGCTACACGCTTTGCTTCAATTACAGAGCTTAGAACCATTATTAATGCGGATGCAGATTTTTCTGCAACTGCTGCCTCTTCTGGGGCTGGTTCGACCTTTACAATTTCTGGGCTGTCGAGCTCAACAACAGTGGCCATTTCGATTGATGGAACCTCTAATGATACGTTAATCAAGGAATTAGGATTAACCGATGGCGGAGGGACGAACGACAATGCCGTGGGGGATGGTTTCTTTAGGGAGTTTGGTTTAAGTTCTGTGGTGACAGCTGCGGATGCGGATGATGCAGCAGAAGTTGCTGTAACCTATAGTGCATCAGACTCCACCAAAAATATGGCTGGAGGTAATGTTACGCCGCACTTCTCCCGTAATATCTCAATTTTTGATTCATTGGGTACGGGGCATAATTTTAGGGCAGGTTTCTTGAAAATTGGAAGTAATAAGTGGGCAGTTGAGCTTTATGCTCTAAATGATAGTACCACAGGATTAAATACGGTTACCAATTCTGATGATGGACAGGTAGTCACTGGTACCATTGAGTTTAATGGTGATGGTACCCCAGCCTCATTTAGTGGAGGAATAGCCTCGGAGTTTACGATTCAGTGGAATGCGGATGTGTCAGATGCGGTAGATAGTGCTGTGACACTTGATCTTGGTACCGCAGGCTCGCCTGAGGGTACAGAAAATGCTTCGGTGATTGCGCAAACCGATGGTTTGCAGCAGTTTAACTCCAACTATAACGTATTCTTTGTGGAACAAAATGGTGTTGCTGCGGGTCAGTTTACCGGTATTGAAATTTCTGAAGATGGTACTATTAGTGCGAACTTTAGTAATGGTCAGACCAAAGCAATTTACCGAATACCACTAGGAACGGTGGCAAATGCGAATGGATTAAAGGCGGTATCAAATAACGCCTATGTGTCAACGCAAAGTTCCGGTGAGATTAACGTTAGGCAGACAAACCAAGGTGGTGCGGGACAGTTTTCTGCAGCCTCACTGGAAGGTTCAACGGCAGACTCCTCTGGAGGATTGACCGAGACCATTAGTGTGGAAGCTGCCTATGGTGCCAATGCGGTGATTATTACCGTTGCTCGGGATATGCAGGATCAGCTGAATCAGAGGCTGTAATCAGGGTAGCTGTATCTAAGTGATACCTAATCTTAGTGATGTTTATGATGAGGTTATTACTAAAAATATTGCTATAGCTAGCATTGAACGCCAGTTTCTACAGTTTTTAGTCCAGTAATTAGAAACATTAAAACTAACATGAGGAAGAAAAGTAGACCCCCGCTTTCGGCGCGCAGGAAGCTGCTTGCGAGTGTGGCTGGGGCTAATCGTTGGAAGAGATTTATTTTACGATGCTGCTGCAGGGAGTAATGAGAAAGAATCTGATGCTTTGCATGAACATAATATGCGTGACACTATAATATTTTTTTGAGTTATGAGTGGATGCTCATCTTGACTCCAAAATTGCATATGATTATAAAGTGAGCAATATAGATTAAGTTGATTCTAATATAAGAGTTTTATGATGTACGGAGTAGTTGCAGTCCTGAATCCCGCCCTTGCTTTAACAAGCTCATTTCCATTATTAGCTGTTGCTGCTGCTGCATTTGCGTCCCAGCCAACTAATTCATTGGATGCTGTTGTGGTCAGAGGGGCCGAAGGTGAGAAAAGAGCAAAAGAAGCCATGCGTAGTGAAATTTTAGAAATTGAAAATATTAACGATTTACAAAGGTTAATAGAAGAATACATAGCGCAAGAGATTGGTTCAGATATTATTGAATTTGCAGAAAAAAGGTTCCAAGAGCTTGTAGAGATTATAGTTGATAGAAATAATGTAGGTGAAGAGAGTAGTTCATCGGACACTTCTGTTGAAGTTATAGAAGAAAATCAACTATATGATGATCCTTATGATAGTCCGTTAATAAAAGCAATTAATAGAAATGACGCAGAAGCGTTAGAGGTGCTTTTAAAGCAAGGTAAAAAACCAGACTTACGATATGCTTTTACTGGATTTGGAGACAATGATACAGATCCAAAAATACTAGATTTGCTAGATAAATATGACGCTCTTCCTGAAGGTGTATCCTTATCGACATTAAAATTTACTTTATTTGCAATGGGAAATTCTAGGATTACAACTGAAGATTTTTTGAGCAAACCTGATCTAAATCTTAATGGCATTCCTCAAAAAAGAAGTCCAATGACATTTTTTGTTCGATCTGGAAATATTAATTATGTTGCATTTCTTATTAGAGAAGGTGTTCAAGAACGTCCTATTGATTATGTTTTTTCTGGCGTGCATCCTGCTTACTTTATGGGGTGCGATCTTCTGGATATAGGTGAGTTTAAACAAAGGGTATCCGATAATTTAGCGGGCAGAACTGAAAGGTTACCTAGATTAGAATATCAATGTAAAATGGCAGAGTTGTTATTATCTAATCCAACTGAGGAATTGGATAAGGTTTTTGAGCAAGAAAAAGACTGGTTGTATCATCAGAACAGGTTTCTAACATTATTTGCATGGGCTGCAAAGAATAATAGAGCAGATCTTCTAGATCTTTTTTATTTTAAAAAATTATTTCAGGAAGATAAGAGTTCAGCAAAAGAAGCTGTAGTTGTGGCAGCTGCATTTAGCTCAAAAGAATTTATAGTCAAAGCAATTCAAGAAAATCTTCTTGATGAAAGTGATATAAGAAAGGTTGCTACTATAGCTGCGGCTAGTGATGATATTGATCTATTGGGTACTTTAATTAAAATTCATTTTGAGAAAGAAGAAGGAAATCTTCTGGACGCAAGGGATATAAGAAAATCTGATAGTAAAGCCGTAGCTAATAATGATGTGGGTCTATTGGCTACTTCAATAAAAACTCATCGTGAGAGAGAAGAACTTGAAGGTAAGCAAGCTTTACCACAAACTACTCGAAAAGTTTCAGGTATTTATTATATAGAAAGTACTCACGGCCCTATGTTTTGGTCTGTACGAAATGGTCATAAAAGTACAACCGAACTCTTACTTAAATTTGGAGCATCTCCTAATAAAGTTACAGATAATTTTATGGGTGCTAGTTATCTTCAAGTTGCCGCTGCTTGTGGTCATATAGGTGTTATGGAACTTCTAATGTCTTATGGTGCTGATATTAACCACCAACATAAATTGGGTGGAACGGCGCTGCATAGCGCTGCTTATAGAAATAAACTAGAAGCTCTTGAAATGCTTATAAAAGCTGGTGCAGATACGGAGTTAACCAATTATGAAGGCCAGAAAGCACTAGATACTATTAAGGATGAGGTGGTGCGTCAAAAAGCACAAGAAGCTGTCGCTAATAGGTTAGAAGAAACACTATCTCGTCCACCTTCTAATTTTGTAGAGTACATTCGGAGGCAATGTTTAAGAATGGATCTGACGTGCATTGGCGCTTAACAATGCCAATGCGGTGATTATTACCGTTGCTCGGGATATGCAGGATCAGCTGAATCAGAGGCTGTAATTGGTCTTGGTTGTACTGGTGCCAAAGTTAGAATTGTTGCTGGTTTGGTTGGATTTTCATCCATTTGGTTTAAGTCTACAGGAGGTTCTTCTTGAAAAAGCAGTGTTGTAACAGTGGTCATTACTCCAAAAAACGTAACACCGACTCTTCCGCTTGCTCCTTTATATCTATGGGGCTCTGTTGCCACTTTTTTAACTGCAGCTATAAATGGTAGTGGTTTTTTCGCATCGGTGCAGTAAGTTTGTATAATTGATAGCGGGGTAAGTGACCAATTTACAAATGTAGAAATGACAGCAGTTGCTCCGGCAACTTTTAATTTGTCATTTCTATCTAATATTGGTTTGTCTCCTTGAACCCATGTTATGATATATGGCTTGGAAAATGAAACTGTGGCTAGTAATGGTATTGTCCTTAACATTCCAGAGGCTGTCGTGTCTTTTGTGTAGTAAGATCCTACTGCTTCAATAAAGGATGTATTTTCCCATGTTTCTAAGAAACCGTGGTAAGGTACTCCGTGTATTTTTGCGGAAGCTCTTCGCATTGCAGCAACTTCCAGGCCAAGTGCTAGAAAGTCACCAAATGTTAATGCTCCAAAGGTTGCCAATGATTGTGAAGTTTGGTCCTTTGGTGCCCAGTCTTTTGCTACAGGTGCAAGAAAGGTTCTGGCTAGGGTTCTTGTGGCCAGTTGGCCGGCGGTTTGTGACCATCCTTGGGGGCGGTTTAAAAATGCCATCAGGCCAGGTGATGGTTGACCGGCGGGTACTTGTTGTAAACGTATTTGTGCTGTTCTGGCCCAGGCATACGCAGGTGAATATGCAATTCCTACACCCAGAGGTATAGCTACATTATTCCATAATGTGAAACTGCTTGGAGCAGCTGGGGCCGAACTGGCATATTCTTTTCCCATAAACGTTTTTTAGCCTGTATCCTAGTGTTAATAAATTAAGGAGCGCTAAGCTAATGACTCTTGTGGTGATATTCAAGAACTTTTTCCTTGACCTTTACCCCAAACTCGCTACCGTCCACACCTGTTATTAAAATCTGATAAGGATACACGCGATGTTAGCAACGGTTGCACGCAAATTATTTGGATCTGCCAATGATCGGCTTATTAAGCAATTTATGAAGGAAGTTGAACATATTAACGCTCTGGAGAGCGAATTATCTGAGCTGACAGACGATGCACTAAAAGCCAAAACACCCGAACTAAGAGCCCGATTGGAACAAGGCCAGACACTTGACGATATTTTGGTGCCAGCATTTGCAGTTGCAAGAGAAGCGGCTAAACGCGTTATGGGCATGCGTCATTATGACGTACAGCTTATTGGTGGTATGATTTTGCATCAAGGTAAAATAGCTGAAATGGGTACAGGTGAAGGTAAAACCTTGATGGCAACATTGGCTGTATATTTGAATGCTTTAACTGGCAATGGTGTGCATTTGGTAACGGTGAATGATTATTTGGCTAAACGTGACGCGCAGTGGATGGGACAATTATATGAATTTTTAGGACTTACCGTAGGGTGCATTGTTCATGACATGGATGGTGATGAACGTAAACGTGCCTATGCTGCGGATATCACTTATGGTACTAATAATGAATATGGTTTTGATTATTTGCGTGATAATATGCGTTTCGAAAGAACGGATATGGTCCAGCGTAAGCACGTATTTGCGATTGTTGATGAGGTGGATTCTATTTTAATTGATGAGGCTCGTACTCCGTTAATTATTTCTGGTCCTACAGAAGATAATTCTCAGTTATATTATGTAATTGATAAGCTTATAAAACACATTACAAAAGACGATTATGATTTGGATGAAAAAGCCAAATCGGTGACTCTTAATGATGATGGGACAAACAAAGTTGAAGATTTGTTAAAAAAAGAAGGGCTAATTGAACAAGAAAGCTCAATGTATGAATTAAGCTCTATTTCTTTGGTGCATCACATTAATCAGGCGCTGCGTGCACACGTGCTCTTTACGAAAGACAAAGACTACATTGTGAATGAAAATCGTGTGATTATTATTGATGAATTTACTGGACGTATGATGGAAGGGCGTCGGTATTCAGATGGCTTACATCAGGCGTTGGAGGCAAAAGAAGGTGTGCCTGTGCAAAATGAAAACCAGACTTTGGCATCCATTACGTTCCAGAATTACTTTAGGCTATATGATAAGCTAGCGGGTATGACTGGTACTGCAATGACAGAAGCTGGTGAGTTTTCGGATATTTATAAGTTGGATGTTGTGGCTGTTCCTCCTAATGAGCCAATTGCACGAAAAGATGAGGATGATGATATTTTCCGTACCGCACAAGAAAAATACGATGCCATTATATCTGAAATACAAGACTGCCAAGAAAAGAAACAACCAGTGTTGGTTGGAACTGCCAGTATTGAGATGTCAGAACATGTCTCTAAGTTGCTGAAAAAAAATAAAATAAAGCATGAGGTTCTTAATGCTAAACAGCACGAAAAAGAGGCGTATATTATTGCTCAGGCAGGAAGGCCAGGTGCAGTGACAATTGCAACCAACATGGCAGGTCGGGGTACGGATATTATGCTTGGTGGCAATCCAGATATGTTGTTAGAGCAGGAATTACAAGCGTCGAAAAAAGACATCGATGTGCTGAAAGCAAAAATTAAGCAGCAAGTACAAGACGATAAGCAAACTGTACTGGATGCAGGTGGTTTGTATGTATTGGGAACTGAACGTCACGAAAGTAGGCGTATTGATAATCAGTTAAGGGGAAGGTCAGGGCGTCAAGGAGACCCTGGGCGTACAAAGTTTTTTCTATCATTAGAAGATGATTTGATGCGTATTTTTGGTTCTGAAAAAATCAGCGGTATGTTGAAACGTTTGGGGCTTGATGAAGGTGAGTCCATTGCGCACCCGTGGATTAGTCGTGCCATTGAAAAAGCTCAAATGCGTGTTGAACAAATGCACTATGAGGTTAGAAAGAATCTTTTAAAATTTGATGATGTAATGAATGACCAGCGTAAGGTTATTTATGGACAACGTATCGAATTGATGGAAGCAGACGATGTTTCGCGAACTGCTAAAGATATGATTGATGATATAAGTGAGTCAGTCATTTTAAGTCATGTGCCACCCAAATCATATCCTGAACAATGGGATTTAGAAGGTTTGGAACAGCAAATTTTTGCTACGTTTGGTGTTCGTGCGCCGGTACAAGAGTGGGCCAAAGAAGAAGGGGTGGCTGATCAAGAGCTTTTAGGTAAGCTTGATGAGCAAATAGATGCACTAATGGCTTCAAAAGAACAGCGTTATGGTGCTGGCATGATGCGTCTTGTGGAAAAGAAGATATTATTGCTGACGCTTGATCAGCAATGGAAAGACCATTTATTGACGCTTGATCAGTTAAGGCAAGGTATTAGTTTGCGTGCCTATGGGCAGAAAGATCCACTTAATGAATACAAACGTGAAGCTTTTGTGTTGTTTGAAGAGATGCTTGGTCAATATAAGCAATTGGTAGTGGAACGTTTAACGCATATGCAGTTGGCGAGTGAAGATGAAATGCGGGCGCAACAAATTCAGAGCATGATGCCAAGTCAGCAGGTGATGGTGGAGAGTCGAGAAGATGTTGGTATGAAATCGCAAGAAAAAAGGCCAGCTCAATTGGGACCGGTTATTAAGCGTGTAAGTGCTGGCGAGCGTGATCCTGCTAACCCTGAAACGTGGGGAAGGGTGTTGCGCAACGAGCCATGCCCATGTGGTTCGGGCAAAAAATATAAGCAGTGTCACGGAAAATTATAAATTATTCTAGGACCAAGGATTAATAATTCTAACATTGCTACTGCGTTGTAAATAAGGCTGACCTTTGGCTTTATTTATGATTGGTGTACGGGTGGAAAATCTTGAGAATCTACATCTTGAGCTGAATGTAGGATTCGTACAACGACCATGCTATTGTCGATAATACGAAAATAAAAGCATCGTTTGCGATATGGAAAGCCTCTCAAACCAGAACTAACATTATCACGTGCAGAGCCGGGAACTCCGTTGTTTGCCAAATAGAATAACTTGTTCACTAAATCTCTAATGAATAATTTTGCTGCTTTGGGGTTATCTTTACAAAGATAATTGTATATCTGCTTAAGATCGTTTCTAGCAGTATCTGTTAATACAAGGTTAAATGACGACATGCCTCTTTAACTGGTAATATCATTAAATAAATCGTCAGTTTTTTCGTACTTATGTAAAAGTCCAGACGCAATATCCGCATCACCTTCTGCAATTTGTGCTCTTAGCCGCTGAATTTTCTTACTGATTTCATAGTCTTCCAAGAGTCTTAGGCCGGCACGAACGACTTCTGTTTTATTGCCAAACCTTCCATCTTTTACCATACTTGCGATAAAATGCCTGTCATGCTCTCCAAGTGCGAAGCTACTATTCTTTAAATTCTCCGACATAAACCAAACCTCTGGGATGAAATAATAATAGTTAGTGTATAGTTATTATTTTATTCCTTTGCTATTGATAAGTCAAGTATTGCGCTTAGGTGTCACTTGGGCTAAACGCTTGCTTAAGCCTGCACAAAATTGCTACTGCGTTGTAAATAAGGCTGCCCTTTGGCTTTATTTGCGATTAGTCTAGTATATGACATTATATTATTTTTTCTTTGACATGTACCCCTGTTTTCATTTATAGATACGCACCGCATTTCTAACCGATTTTTGCTGTTTTTTACGTGGGTCTGTAGCTCAGCTGGTTAGAGCGTCCGGCTGATAACCGGGAGGTCGGAAGTTCAAGTCTTCCCAGGCCCACCACCGACACGCTCTTCGAGCTTCGGGTGGCTTACGCCAGTAAGACGCACGAAGTCGATTAGAGCTAGGAGTGTCG
>MDSV01165833.1_pt1 | contig 12061 bp, 12 predicted proteins | sample 810851 | NCBI WGS metagenome assembly MDSV01 (sample SAMN05326640, study PRJNA326480) | marine metagenome | isolation source: seawater | place: Atlantic Ocean: North East | collected 2012 | reverse complement strand
ACCAATAATTAATACTCTTAAATTAATTTTATTTTTTATTAAATTGATAGCTTTTAAAAGACAAATTTGATCTTTTTGATCAACTAATCTCCCAATATTTATTATATTTAAATGTTTTTTTTTAAAAAATTTATATGTGTTTTTGTTTAATGATTTTTTTATAATTTCTTTTTTATTTAAAGGATTGTAAATAACATAAGAATTTAGATTTAACTTATTTTTAAGTTCTTTTTTAAAATCAAAACTATTAACTATTATTTTGTTGGTTAAACTTAATGCTTTACTTATTATAAACTTTTTAAAAATATTTTTTGACCATCCAGAGGGTGCAGAATTAGATCGAGTAATTATTTTTACATTAAACAACCTACAAATTAATGTGCAATATACATTAGCTTGAAAGCATAATACTGTTGAGTCCTTATTTTTTAATAATTCAAAAAATAAAAAAAATAAACAAACAATATATTTACCTCTTCTAGGAATATTATCAAAAAAATTTATATTCGTAGAGATAAATCTAATTTTTCTATTGAACTTGTTTTTTTTCCTTTTTGATACAGTAATTAATGAAATTTTACTTATTTTTCTTGCAAGAAAGTTTGCAATTAAAAATAAATTTTTTTCTACACCGCCATCCTCTATTGATGGCATAAATATAATTAATTTATTCATAATTTAAAAATTTAATGTATACAAAATATTGATATATAACTATTTTAATATGATTCAAAAAACTAAAAATTTAATTAATTCTATATTATATAAATTTGGTTATCGATTTTCAAAGATAAATAATACTAATGAGCTTACTAAGCTTTATAAATATAAAAATTACTCTGAATATAAAAATACTCAAGAATATTATAATTTAAAAAAGATTAAACATATTTGGGCAGATAGCTTTAATCTTAAGAAAATTGCATCTTTTTTAAATAAGAATATCAAAGGCAAAAGATTAAATGGAATTTGTCACGGAACTCGAAATGGTTATGAACAAAATCACTTAATGAAATTATTAAAGAATTCAAAAATTATTGGAACCGATATTTCCAAAAGTGCGACTGACTTTGAAAATTCATTTGTATGGGATTTTCACAAAGTAAATAAAAAGTGGAAAAATAAATTTGACTTTTTGTACTCAAATTCTCTTGATCAAAGTTACAATCCTAAAAAAGCATTAGAAACTTGGATTGATCAAATTAAAATAAATGGCTATATGATAATCGAGCACTCAGAACAACATGGGGTGATAGCTGCAAGTAAAATGGATCCATTTGGCGTAGAAGCTAATTTTTTTCCTTATTTAATTTCAGAATGGTTTGGGCACAAAATTTCTATTTCAATTTTGAAATCACATAAACCTAATAAACAAAATGCACCTGTATGGCTTTTTTTTATAAGAAAATTAAAATAAGTTAAGACAATAATATGAAAATAAAAACGCATATTTTTTTTGATAAAAACAAAAAATCATTAAAGATATATAATTTGATTAAAAATAAAGTTTTGTTAATGCCAGTGGCAAAAGCTGACTTCTTAATTGTAATTGGTGGTGATGGATTTATGCTTAGTATTATTAAAAAATTTTATAAACATAAAAAACCTTTTTATGGAATAAATTCAGGAAACTATGGATTTTTAATGAATAAATTTTCAAATAAACATTTTATTAAAAATTTAGAGAGAAGACGTTCTATAATTATTAATCCTCTTAGAATGATTGTAAAAAATAAATCAAATTCAATCAAAAAGTTGATAGCAATTAATGAGGTATCCATACTTAGGCAAGGTCGTCAGGCAGCTAATCTTTCAGTAAAATATAATCAAAAACAAGTAATTAAAAAGTTAATTTCAGATGGTATTTTAATTTCTTCACCTGCAGGGAGCACTGCATATAATTTGTCGGTGCATGGGCCAATATTAAGTCTTAATTCAAAAAAAATTGCAGTGACGCCTATAAGTCCATTTAGACCTAGAAGATGGAAAGGAAGTATTATTAGTGAAAAATCTTTAGTTACTATAAATAATTTAGATATTAAAAAAAGACCAATAAGCGCTGTAGCAGATAATCAAGAGGTAAGAAATGTAAAATCTGTAAAAGTTTCAATAAATAAAAAAATTAAATTTCATCTTTCATATAATAGAAATAGAAGTTTAGAAAAAAAAATTAAAATTGAACAAATTAGAAAAGAAACAAATATAAAATAGATTAAATAAAAATTGAATTTTTTCGATTATTAAAAATGAGATTAGCTTTAAAAGATAGATTAATTAATATAATTTTTATACTATTTCCTCTTTCATTTATTTTAGGTAATTTTGCAATAAATTTAAATATAGTTTTATTCATATCATTTTTTTTATTTGATTTAGCAAGAGATAAAAATAAATTTTATGAGGAAAATAAGACATATTTTTTTATTTCATTAATATTTATAGCTTATTTATTTTTCAATACTTTAATTTCTAACTATTTTGAAAGTGAGAATATAATTAAGGCTATATTCTACATCAGGTTTTTTTTGTTATTTATTGCAATAAAATACTATATTGAAAAAGATGTAATTAAACTGAATTTAACTTTTAAATATTGGTCAATTCTCCTTACGATAGTTTTTGTCGATTTATTATTTGAGATAATAAATGGAAAAAATTTGCTAGGATATAGCGCTAATATACCAGGAAGACTAGCAAGTTTTTTTAAGGATGAATTAATAGTAGGTTTTTTTCTCTCATCTTTTGGACTAATTTTAATTTCAAATTTAATTTCTAGAAATTTGAAGTATGCATTTCTTTTATTATTGTTAATTTTTGCAGTTTTAATAACTGGAGAAAGAACATCATTTATACGATTATTTTTAACATTATTTTTTGTTTTTATATTTATTGATAATATCAATATTAATAAAAAGAAATTACTAACAATATCTATTTCTTTTTTTATTTTGTTCGTAGGTATAATTAATTTTTCAAATATTAGTTACTTTGAAAATATAAAAAAAAGGTATGGTATTAGATATGTTGAAAAAGATAATTGGTATAGTATTGGTGGTTTAGATTTTAGAAGCAAACCCAATATCTGCAAAGCTGAGTCTTGTAAAGGTGAAGTTTTTGATACTACCTCAAATTTTTATTATAAGACTCATTATGGAAAATATTATCTAATCAGCAAACATATTCTAGCTGAAAACCTATTTTTCGGGACTGGAAATAAAACATTTAGAGTTGCCTGTAAAGATTATAAGAAAGTTTTAGAAAATATTTATAAATTAACAGATCCAGGTTGCACAACTCACCCTCATCAAATTTATTATGAATTGATTTCTGAACACGGGTTAATAGGAACTTTTATAATACTGATCTTATTATTTTACCTTTTATTTATTCCAATGAAAAAAATGTCACTACGAAATGATATTTTCAAACTTATAATATTTTTTTATTTAATTTCATATTTCATTCCAATTATCCCAAGTGGAAGTTTTTTTAGTACAGTCAATTCTTTTATATATTGGTTTTTTTATGGTTTTTATACTTCAAAAAAATCAAATATGACTAATTAAAAATTTCTTTTAAATTTGATTTAGTCAAGCAATCAAATAATACATTTATACCTAAAGAGTTTAAATGAGTATCATGGTAATTATATATTTCTTTATCGCTAAATTTTGAATAATCGTTGATACATTTTTTTGTGTCAAATGTTTTTATATTCAACGAAGTCATTTTTCTAGTTATGTTTGGGATGAAATTTTTTGTTTTATCATTGATATCTAATTTTAATCTTTCATATAAATATGTTTGTTTTGATGGAAAATAAATAAATCCTATATCATAATTTTTGTTTATGAAAAAAGTATGTATTTTTTTAATACAATCAAGTTCTGATAAAATTTCTTTATCATTATACGAATGTCGCATAAGTAGAATTTGTTCATTAGGAGCAATAATATCTTGGTTTGGATCCATAATTATTTCAGATCTTTTTTGTAAATAGCTTAATAAATATTTAAATTGTTTTTTGTAAAAGTTAAAATGATTATCTTTCTTTAATTGAAATTTTTTATCATCAATATCTTTAATGAAATAATATTCTAATGGTTTATGATATTTGGTATTACAATAATTTTTAAAACCTATCCTTTCACCAGTAGCAAAAAAAATTGTGTTAAAATCAAGATTTTTAGATTTATTTAAATCTAAGCCATGCTTTCTTGCACCGTTATAAATGCTGGTTTTTGGAAATTGTTTACATAATAACGATGGTAATGTCTCGTTATCATCTAAGCCTGAGCCAAACATTGTAGAATTTCCTATGATTAAAACTGATTTTTCTAAACTATTTTTATAACAAGCAATTCGATTTCCATAATTATTTACGGTAATATTATTATTATCTTTGTACTTTTGAAAAACATAATTTCTAGAAGCATCTCCAGTTTCATATACCTCATAGCTAAGTTTATCTTTTTTATGATACACATAAGTTTCAAAAAATTCCCATCCTCTAAAGAAAAATAACTTAGGGAATAGTAAATAAATTATGAAAAATGAAACAATAATTACCAATGGTAAGGTTAGTATTCTAAGTATATCTTTTTTATAATTCATTAAAATTGATAATATAAAAATGTTGTAGGGGTACTTAATTGTAATAAACAAATAAAAATTAATACCCCAGATAAAATTGAATAATAAGTAATTTTTTTCTTAATTTTATTTTTGTAATCTATATTTTTAAGTTTTTGATTATCGAAAAAATCTTCAACGATAATAAAAGTCGATTTAGTACATAATATTAGATACATGCTAAAGATAATAATAATTAGTAATTTTATATTTGGTAGATCCATTTCAATTCCATTCAATCCTAGCATTCCTTGATATACATTAATTCCAGTACTTACATTTTCTGATCTAAAAATGACCATTGAAAAAACAACAGAAGAGAATGTTATTAACCAATAGAATATTCTTACAAGATTGTTTGTATCAATTCCTTTTAAAAAAAATCTTTTTCTCCATAGATGATTAATTGTCATAAAAAAAGCATGGATTAGACCATAAACAGCAAAAGTCCAATTAGCACCATGCCATATTCCAATTATAAAGAATGTAATAAATAGTGGGAGTATTAAAGTTAATAAATTATTTTTGTATATATTTTCACTAGCGTATTTTCTAGTTAAACTTAAGGTTAAGGGTAAAAACAAATATTGACCGATAAATTTAGTTAAACTCATGTGCCATTTTTGCCAAAATTCAATGATGCTTTTTGATTTATATGGAGCATTAAAATTAAAAGGTAAAAATACACCAAACATTAATGATAACCCAATTGCCATGTCTGAATAACCGGAAAAATCAAAATAAAGTTGAATAGAATAAGATAATGATCCGATCCACGATAAAATTAAGTCTGGCTTAAATATTGAGTTAAAATTATTATAAAAATCATCAACAAATAATCCAATTGTATCTGCAATTATTACTTTTTTTGATAATCCAATTATAAAAATAATTAATCCAACAGTAATTTTTTTATAATCAAGTTTAAAAACTTTTCTGTCTCTAAATTGAGGCATAACTTGCTTATGATGAATTATAGGTCCAGCAACTAAATGTGGAAAATAAGTAACAAAAAGTAAATAATTTCTAAAAGTATAACTCTTTGAATTATCATAATAAGTATCAATTAAATATGCAATCTGAGTAAAAGTAAAAAATGAAATACCAATCGGTAGAATAATATTTAAATTATTGACTGTAGAAATATCTAATTTTGCAAAGAAGATATTTAAATTATCAATAAAAAAATTTGTATATTTAAAATATGACAATAAAGCTAGATTTAAAGTTATTGCAGTAATTAAAACTATCTTTCTATTATCTGTCAAAACATCATTAATTTTTTTTCCAAAATAAAAATTCATCAAAATAGAAGTTATCAATACTGGTAAAGAATAAAGACTCCAGTAACTGTAGAAAAATAATGATACAAAACCAAGCCAACTTATCCCATAAGTCTTATTAAATCTGGATATTAAAAAAAAACCTATAAAGGCTATTGGTAAAAAAATGAAAATAAAACTGTATGAATTAAAAATCAATTTTCTATCTTAAATTAATATATGTTTAATTTAATTAAATTTATTTTTTTTACCATGGGATTTCCTCATTAAGTAAATTTATAAATTTTCCATTTAAATTTTTTTGATTTTTACAAATCATATTTACTATTAAATTTGCACATTTATCAGAATTCATCAGTCCTTTATTATTCATATTGGTTTTAACATTACCGGGATCTATTGCAAAAACAATTGTTCCATATTTTTTATTAATATCAATAGAAAGGTTTTTTGTAATAGAATTTAATGCACTTTTTGATGTTCGATATATATAAGCATTACCTTGATTATTCAAATTTATACTTCCACCATCACTACTTATGTTAACAAGTGTTTTAAGTGAATTTGATTGATTTAGAAAAATCATTTGAAGTATTTTAAGTATAGAGAGAGAATTTAATTTTATTACATTTATGAAATTGTCAAAATCAATATTACTTAAATCTTGATTATTTGACCCAAAGACTCCTGCACAATTAATTATCATTGTCGTATTAAATCTTTTTATTTCATTATTTAATAAATCATAATCATTAATATTCATTAAATCACATTTTACGACTGTAAGTTTAGTATCATTTATATTATTTAAATTTTCTTTATTTTTATTACATACAGCTAAAATATTATTATCTTTTATTAGTAATTTTAGAATTGAAAATCCTATACCTGAACTAGCGCCAGTAATTAAAATATTTTCATTTTTTAACTCATTTAAAATTGAATCATTATTAAATTTTTTGTTATAAAAGTATTTTTTTATTTTTGATCTTAAACCCATTTTTAAAATTTATTCATGTAGGTTTTTTTTTTATTTTTGATTTTATCTATATTGACACTGTAAAGACTGTTTTTATCTACCTTAATACCCAAATCTCTTAAAAAAATTTGTAAATAGTTATTTTTTTTCGTATTTTCAAATCTAAAGCTAATTTTGTTTAGTTTGTTTTTTTTAGTAAAATTAATGATATATTCTAAAATATAATTTTCTATTCTACGAGAAAATACCCTACAACTCATAACCCAATTACCTATTTCAATTGAATTGTTTTTTTTCAACTTAAGTAAAACTAATGCTGAAATAATTCCATAATCATGAAATTTATCTTTAAAAGAAATACTTAAAGAATGAATATTATTCGATAAAAGTTTTTTTGAAGAATACTGATTTGAGTTAAATTTAAATTGATTTGTCTTACTAATTAATTGGCTTGATCTTTCACAACTTTTATCTGTTGTTCGTTTAATCGAGATTTTTGATTTTAAACTTTTTAAAAAGCTTTCGATGTTTGATGCTTCGTATAATTTAGTATTAATAATTGCTAATTTTTTGTAACTTTCTTTTCTTTTCAGATCTTCTTTTGTAATTGTTTTAAAATAAAATGGTATAGCACTTTCCACAGTTTCAACAAACTCTGAAGGATCTTTTTTAGATAAATTAATTACCATCACCTCAGGTAATTTTTTTTTTACTAGCTCACACTCAAAATTACTATCATCAATAAATAAAAATGAATCTAAATTAAGATTAAGCGCTTTCGAAATTTTTTTAATATTTGATGCTTTATCATTAAAATTTGCAATAAAAACAGAAATATCATTTTTTTTTAATTCCATTTTTTTATGTTTGAGGAAAACTTCCATCGCAGTTTTGTGATTGTTTTTTGAACAAACACACAAAATAATACCTTTATTAGATAGAGATTTTAAATATTTTTGAAATTCTACAAATGATTCTCCTTCGGGAGTTTCATCACCTAATTTAATATTTTCTATGCCGTCATCTCCAATAATTCCTCCCCAAAGAGTATTATCTAAATCTAAAACAACAACTTTTTTTGAAAGTCCTAATATACCAGAGATGTTACTACTAATTTCATTACATAAATGTGGAATCGTGTTCATCGAAAAAGGTTGTTTAGCTAAACTAAACATTTTGTTATCATTCCATTTTGTATTTCTTGTATTAATAAGCAAATGTTCAATATCAATTAAGTCTACATTAGATGGTTTTTTTTCAATTAATATTGAATTTACTAATCTAATATAATGAAGCAAGCCACCTATTTTTACCCCGTCTTTATTTCCAAAGTTTGAGTTTTGTAGTGGATCAAATGTAGTTTGAATTATATTTTTGTCAGTTGACTGCCAAGCTTTAACCCACAATTTTACTTCTTTTTCAGCTTTAAGTTTTATTTGATTTAAATTATCCTCAATATTTGGAAGATAAGATAAGTTTTTTGAAGAAGGCATTAACAATAAAATATCATCATTTGAAGACCAAAACTTGTTTGATAAATCTCTAATTAAGAATCTTAAGGATCCAAAATTAGTTTCATTAATTTTACAGCTTATTTTCCTGTTTGCTAAAAATAATGGCATCATTTCTGATAAGTATGTAGTGGTGTAGTCAGAGCTTACTGAAATAGAAACTTTTTTTTTGTAAGTAAAATTAATATTTTTGCTACTATTAAATTTTAAAGATGAATTTTGAAGTTCAATTAGATCTTTCGAAAATAAATGAGTTTCACTAAATAAATCTTGTAAAGTTATTTTCATATTGCTAGAAGTAAAAAATAAAGTTTATTTTGACTTTGTAAAGATTAAACTATAAAAATCATATCATTTTATTAAGCAAAACATGGCTCTAGAAAAAAAAAAAATTAAAAAACTAAAAGATATATTTGATAAAATTTTAAATCAAAAAATTTCAAATCATAATAAACTCAAATTTAACAGCACAAAAAATTGGGATTCTCTTAGGCATATCCAGCTCATCTTAGCTATAGAAAAAACTTTTTCATTAAAAATTAAGACCTCAGATATCTATGCACTTTCTTCTTTTGAAAAAATTTTGAAGTATTTGGATAAATCAGCATGATTTGAAAATTTATTTTTCAAAAAAAACTTTATCAAATATTTTTTTTTCTCTTAAAATCAATTCATTAAAGTTGGGTAAATCTCTTTTTATTAATGACAAATTATGTTTAGTGTTCAATTCTGGTAGTCTCAAAATATTTAGTAAAATATTATTCTTTTTAATCTTCTTTAAAATTTTTTCTGCTTTAAATTTTGTCTTAGTATAGTTAGAATTATCTTTATAATTAATGAATTTTGTTGAAGGATAAAAAAAACAACTATTATAATTATTAGAATATCTTAATAATTCTATCGGAATATCAATAAAATATTTTTTATAAATTCTGGATTGAAATTTACTATTATAATTAATGTTTATTTTTGGCGTAGCAAAATAATACAAAATTAAAGGACTATATTGTTTAATTAATAATTTGATTTTACCTAACTCAGTAAGAACATTTATCTTTTTTATAATTAAATTTTTTTTATTTATCGTAATCTTATTTTTAAAATAGGTTGCAATAATTTTATTATTATTTTTTGTTTTAAATAACCTCAATATATCTGCTCCTATTCCAGAACTAGCACCTATAATGAGAATATTTTTATTGATATTATTAATTTTTCTTAAAATTTTTGAATTTATTTTTGTATGTTTATTTTCTAATTGAGGCCTAAAGGCTGTTTTAAAATCAATTTTGATATTTTTATAAGTTAAAATATTTTGGATAATTGGAAATCTTCTATCTAATCGATATGAACTTATTCTTAATATTTTTTCTTTGATATCTTTATTAAGAATACTTATATCAATTTCAATAATTAATGAATTTTTTCCTGGATAAAACATTCCCACATATTTACTTAGATAGCACAAACTTATTAATAGATTAGCTTCAATATGACTATTCTTAAATTTTTTTATTATTTTTTGATTAATTATAAAATTTTTTGAATTTTTTTTATGCTCAATCTTTTGATTTAGATCTTTTTTTTGATCTATTTTAATTTCTGCTTTTAAATTCTTATCCTGTATTAATTGATAAATCTTATTCTTCTTTTTTTTTATTTGAATATTTTTATTATAATAGAATCCATCATTAAAATTAAATTTGATTTTTTTAAATTTTTTTATCTTTTGATTTTCAAAAAATTTTTTTATTAAATTACATCCATGAATTATGATATCTCCATACATTGAGTTATATCCGTATAAATCATTTGTATGAATTTTATTAAAATCTCCACTCAACTTAGAAAAGTTAATTCCATCCTTTTTTGATATAAACATCTTTTTTTTAATCATATATCAGTAATAAATTTATTTTTATTTAATTAAACATATTTTTGACTAAAATCTAAGCTTCATAATCAATTTAATAAATTATTTTATGATTTCTGATATTACGATTCAAATTGTTTTATATGACGAAGAAGAAAGAATGTTATTAGAATGTTTGAATAAAATAAAAGATTTTAATATTTTGATCTTAGATAACTCGTCTAATAAAAAATTAAAAGATAAGATTACATCAGAATTTAATATTAAAAAATATATAATAGCTAAAAAGAATTTAGGATATAGTAGAGGACATAATTTTTTATCAAGATATGTTGATACTAATTATTTTTTAATTTTAAATGCTGATTGTTTAATTGATAATTATAATATTTTGGTATTAAAAAAAAAATTAATAGATTTTGAAAATTGTGGAATAGTTTCTCCAACTAGTTTTGATAATAGGAATCAAATTACTTATAATGGTGGTTTATTGCCAGAGAATGGAGAAAAGGATGATCCAATAAATTTAAGCGGTGATATTTGTGCTCAATCAGTATTAGGCTCTTGTTTGTTTATGAAAATTAAACATTTTAGAAAAATAGGAAAATTTAACAAAAATATGTTTCTTTTTTTTTCAGATGATGACTTGTGCAAAAAATTCAGATCTACTTCAAAATCAATTATCCAAACTTACGATTCAAGATGTATTCATCAACATGGTCAAAGTAAAATAAAGAATTATTTAAAGAGAATTTTTATGGTTAATTATTATATGAGATTAGATCATTTAATTTATTTTTCTAAAGTTGAAACAGGTAAATTAGAAAGAAAACAAAAATTTAAAAAATCTTATATTTTGAAATTTATATTAAATTTGTTTAAATTTAATCTAAAAAAATCAATTTATTTTTTATCAATTATTTTAGCTCACAGAAAATTCTCCAAAATTGAAATAAATAATTCAACAGATATTAATAATCTAAGAAATGAAAAATAGAACTATAAGTGTAATCATTCCAACATGTGACAGGATTAATAAACTTAGACTAGCAATAAATAATGTAAAAAACCAATCAACTAAAGTTAATGAAATTATAATAGTTAATAACGGTAAAAAAAAAAATAAATAAAGATAAATTACCAAAATTAAAATATTTAAAGTTATATAATATTAAAAGTTACGTTGGCGCATCTAAAGCTAGAAATTTTGGTCTAAAAAAAAATAAAAGTTCTTATGTAGCTTTTCACGATGATGACGATTTATGGAATAAAAATTATATTTCTAATTTCATTAAAAATATTAATAAAAAATTCGATTGTTATCTCGGAATTTCTAAGTCTTATAAAAAAAATAGATTGGTTTTATATAAAAATGCAACAAATAAACTAAATTTTAAGAATATCTTTTTAAATAATCCTGGAATATCTGGTTCTAATATAATTATTAAAAATAAAATTAGAAAAGAAAAAATATACTTTGATGAGAATTTAAAAACAGCAGAGGATAAAGCGTTGATATTTGATATGCTTTTAAAAAAAAAGAAAATTAAGGTAATTTCAGGTTCATATGTAATTTATGATAAAAATAAAGATAAAAAAGAAAGACTTTCAAGTAAATCAAATGTCCATTCAACAAAATTATATTTTTTTAAAAAATATTCAAAATATGTAGACCTTAAAACTAAATTAAGATTTATAAAAAAATACCTTTCTATATATCTAAAGTCCTAAAATCATTTAAAGTCCCCTAAAAAAAATATAATTATTTTAAATACTAATTATT
>MDSV01160372.1_pt1 | contig 12061 bp, 11 predicted proteins | sample 810851 | NCBI WGS metagenome assembly MDSV01 (sample SAMN05326640, study PRJNA326480) | marine metagenome | isolation source: seawater | place: Atlantic Ocean: North East | collected 2012 | reverse complement strand
TGCGATCACAGGACTGACCTTTCCTTAGACCTCACCGTCTGCATAACCCCAGCTCTTGTTAACTGGGAAACGATGTTCTGACGACGACCCTGCCTTATGCAGGGCGGGACATTTCCGCCGCAGCGTCTTGCACGGCACGGACAATTTTGTCGTAACCCGTGCAGCGGCAGAGATTGCCGGCAAGCCAGTACCGAATGGTTTCTTCATCTGGGTTGGGGTTTTTGGCCAGCAGAGCCTTGGAGGCAACGATAAATCCTGGCGTACAGACACCGCACTGCAGCGCGGCATTTTCAAGAAACTGACGCTGCAGTGGATGTAGACCTTCATCGCCGGCAATGCCTTCGATGGTTTCAACACTCTTGCCCGAAGATTCCACCCCAAGCATCAGACAAGAACACACCAAACGGCCATCGACAAGTACAGAACAAGCTCCGCAGTCGCCAGTACCGCAGCCTTCCTTGGTACCAGTAAGGCCCAGTTCGTCTCTCAACACATCTAACATGGATTGGTCGGCGTCGCAGAGAAATTCACGAGCTTCGCCATTAATCGTTGTTTCAACTTGTAGTCTGGCCACAGTTACCCTCCTCGAACGCGCTGATGCGCAATTGCTATGGCGCGCCGACACAACACGGCAACCACCTTCTTACGATATTCCACAGTGCCGCGCTTATCGCTGATCGGCGAAGCCGCAGCCTTGCAGGCTTCGCCGGCCAACTGCAGTGCTTGTGCGTCAAGTTCGGTGTCAATCAGGGCCTGAGCCGCTGCGGGCACCAATTTGGCCGTCGGGGCTACCGCACCAATCGCCACTCGCGCATTGGTACATTGCTTGCCTTCAAGGGTCAGAGAAACACCGACACCGGCAACCGCTATGTCCATTTCGGTTCGTGGTGTAAAGCGTAGGTAGGCATCCTTGGTGTTACTCGCGGGCATAGGCAGCTTTAGTCCGAGCAGGAATTCTCCTGCGGCTAACGCGTTGCGTCCCACTCCAACCACGAAATCTTCTACCGGCAACTCGCGGGTACCTGAGTCTGTTGCAATCTCGCAAACAGCGCCCGCCGCAATCATCGCGGGAATGCTGTCCCCTGCAGGTGAGGCGTTGCACAAATTACCGCAAATGGTCGCCCGACCCTGAATTTGGGTCGACCCGATCAGATCCGCTGCTTCGAGCAGTCCGGGTAGAGCTTGCTGCAGCTCAGCATTTTCGTTGATCACCGCACTGGGTACCGCTGAACCGATGTAGATACCACCGGCGCCGACCTCTAGACGGTTTGTTTCCGCCAACGTCTTGATGTCGACAATCGTACGCGGGGTATGTCCTGCTGAGCGCATCTGCACCAGTACATCAGTGCCACCAGCCAGAATCTGTGTTTGCCGACCGGCACTGGCATTGTCTGCCAGCAGTGCAACCGTCTCGGCGACGCTACTGGGCGCTGCGTATGCATAGTTCTCCATAATTCCCTCGTTGGTTTCTCTCGCAGAGAAGGTAACACGTCCCTTTCAGGGGTTAAATCTGCAGAGTATGACTTGTCTCGGTTTCATCACACACAAAGCCAGTAGCCGCGACCTAGCCACAGCACTACACTCAACGCCTTTAAACCACCCGCAGCGAAGGATGACATGGATCAAAGCACCCTTATGCAGGCCCATTACCGAACCCTAAGTGAATTCTGGGCAAATGTTTTGGAATGCACAGAGTTCGCGGCCATCGCCGTCGCCGCCGGGCGCCAACAGTTTTACTTGCATGACGATCAAGGCCCGGCCTTTCGACCCAACCCACTTCTAGTGCAGTGGCTTGCCAAGGAACAGGGCGCCGAAAATTCATGGTTTTTTTTTTCCGACGCCGCTAAACCACTGCTGCTCTTCCATCAGCCCGAAGATTTTTGGCACGCAGCAACCCCTGCACCCACCCAGCTCGACGAATACCTTGATGTTCGGGTGTTTGCGGATCAGGGCAAGCTTGCTTCAGCGCTTGAGCAACATCTGGCTGGCGCCGCCTCGGGCAAGCGACCAATTGCCCAAATCAGCGAGTTCGATGCAGCGGTCACTGCGCAATGCGTCTTAAATCCACCCAAGGTCATACATGCCCTGCATTTTCAGCGCGCCTGCAAGACCGAATACGAACTGACGTTAATGCGTCAGGCTGCCGAGCTGGGTGCTTGCGGCCACCGTGCCGCCCAGCAGGCGTTTGCAGACGGCGCCAGTGAATTTGAAATACATCTGTCGTTCTTACGCGCCAGCAGCATGAACGAATGGCAGTTGCCCTATGGCAACATCATCGCCCAAAACGAACATGCCAGCCTACTGCATTACCAATATCAGAACCGCGATAGCGCAGCGCACCTTAACAGCCTGCTGATTGATGCGGGTGCCAACGTCAATGGCTATGCTAGCGATATTACGCGTACCTATATCGGTCCCAGCTGTTATTCCGCGGCGGCAAAAGATCTGTTCGGCAACCTGCTCGAACGCATGCAAACACATCAGGATGGGTTAATTGCCCAGGTCGCGCCCGGGGCCAACTATGTTGATCTACAGGCTGCCATGCATCGCTCGCTGGCGTCCTTATTGGCCGACACCGGCATTTTGACCTGTAGTGCCCAAGAAGCGTTTGACAGCCAGTTGACGGCGCCGTTCTGCCCCCACGGGCTTGGGCATCTGCTCGGCATTCAAGTTCATGATGTCGGCGGACAGCAACTCGACATTGAAGGCCAAATGTCACCTCCGCCGGAAAATTACGCATCTTTGCGACTGACTCGGCCGCTGGCGGAAAATATGGTCATTACGGTAGAACCGGGCCTCTACTTCATTCCCATGTTGCTAGAGCAAAAACGCGCCGCGAACGCGCCGATAGACTGGGCCTTGGTGGATCTGCTGACACCCTTTGGCGGCATTCGCATTGAGGACAACATCAGACTGCTGCCCGCTGGGGCTGGCATCGAAAACATGACCCGCGATGCTTTTGCCAAGCTATAAAAATAAGCTGTAAAACACGCCCTTAAAAGGATAGCCACTTGCACGCCAAGACATCACAAATCCTCACCCCAGAAATTTTGTTTACGCCGCCGGGGCTGCGCCCTACGCTACCGAGCCAATTTAAATTTTCTCCCTGCGGCGAATTTGTCAGCTATCTCAAAGGCACCCTAGAGGCTCCCACCACCCTAGATCTGTGGCGTTTTAAGCGCGCCAGCAGCTCACACGCCTTGCTTTTGGCTGCAGCAGATTTAAACGCCCACGCCGACGAAGCTGTAACCGAACTCAGCGACGCTGAGCGTGCTGAACGCGAGCGCAAACGCCAATTCACTTTCGGTATTTCGCACTATCAGTGGTTGGGTAAGGACGGCAGCCTTGCGGTTTACGCAGACGGACAGGCCTATCTGATGCAGTCCGCAGACAGCGCAAGCAGGCCACTGCAAATCACACCAAGCCCGCACCGCCACAGTGGTTTCAACCCAAGCGCCAGCGGTGTCCTAATGAGCTATGTGCGCGACAACAACCTGTTTTATAAAGCGATGAACAATCTTGAAAACGAGGTTAGGGTCTCTACAGATGGCGGCGAAAATCTTAGCTACGGCCTTGCCGATTTCTTGGCAGCAGAAGAAATGCACCGCTTCGCCGGAGCCTGGTGGTCGCGGTGTGAACGATATCTCGTCTACTGTCGCAATGACGACACCCCTGTAGAGGTCAGTCATCGCATGGAGATCGATGGCAACGGCTCGCGTACTGTTGCCCAACGCTATCCCTATGCTGGCGCGACCAACCCAGCGGTTACGCTACATATTTTTGATACTCAGACCCGGCTATCTGAGCAAATTTGGGCTTCTGCAGACGGCACTGACAATACTTATTTAGCGCGCATTTTACCAGTAGAAAACGGTCTTTGTATCCAAACGCAAGACCGCCTGCAGCAAAATCTGTCGCTGCGCTTTTATGACTTTGAGCAACAAAACTGGTTCGAACGTTATCGCGAGACTTCAGCCACATGGATCAATTTAACCGATGACCTGCACGAGCTAGACGACCACCAATTACTGTTTTCCTCCGAAGATGAAGGTCAACGGCAGGCCATTGTCATTACTCCAAACAATGCGGTTAGGCGTTTGCGGGGACCATCGCATGTCAACCAAATTCTCTCGGCCAACGAACAAACGGCGCTGGTAACCGGATGGGATGAAACCCCCATTGATAACCACCTTTTTGAGATTGCCTTGGATGGCTCTGGTTATCAGCAGGTAACCACCCAAACGGGCGTGCATGAAGTGGTGGTTGCCCAAGGCACGTCACTGTTCCTCGACCGCTACAGTAGCCTCAAAACCCCTCTACGAATTACCCTGAATGATATGAGCGATAGGAGCGGAGGCGAACTGCAAGTTCTTGCAGAGGAAACCATTAGTGCTGATCACCGCTACGCACCCTTTTCGCAAAACCACGTGACGGCCCAGTTCGGTACCGTAGTGAGCCATGGACACGAGCTGCACTATCGCCTTACACCCCCTGCGAAAATCCAAGGCAAGCACCCGACCATCGTCTATGTTTATGGCGGACCCGGCGCGCAAAAAGTGCGTCGCGACTGGGGCACCTTGCTGGTCCAATTGTTTGCCCAGCGCGGCTATGGGGTGCTGGAATTAGACAACCGCGGCGCCACCAATCGGGGCAGTCTATTCGAGGCACCCTTGTACAAAAAAATGGGCAGCATCGAGGTGGAGGATCAACTACTAGGCACGCAGATTTTGGCTAATGAGTCTTGGGCAGATCCCCAACGTGTTGGCGTTTTCGGCCACAGCTACGGCGGCTACATGACGCTCATGTGCTTGTCCCAGGCCGGTCATTGCTTCAAAGCTGGTGCTGCAGTGGCGCCGGTGGCCGATTGGCGGCTTTACGATTCTCACTACACCGAGCGTTTTATGGGTTTACCCGACGACAACGAGAAGGCTTATCAAGCCAGCAGCGTGTTGCCCCATCTGGCCCAGTTAGAACGACCGCTGCTGCTGATTCACGGCATGGCCGATGACAACGTGCTGTTCACTCACAGCACCATGCTGATGTCAGAACTGCAAAAGCTCGGCAAATCCTTCGAACTCATGACCTATCCCGGTGCCAAACACTCGATGCAAGAAGCGCATGTTTCGATTCATCGCTTCAACACCATCCTGCAGTTTTTTGATCGGGTGTTGTAACCAGAGCAGTGGCCAGTTCGCGCATACTCAGCCGCCGCAGTTAAACAGCCGCACAAAATTTTCCGCCGTTTCAGTGCGTAACCGTTCCACCGATGTATCCCGCAGTCCGGCGAGAAACTCTGCTGTGTGGGCCACAAAGGCGGGCTCGTTGGTTTTGCCTCGTCTTGGTACCGGAGCCAGCCAGGGCGCGTCGGTTTCGATTAATAAACGCTCAGCAGGCACTTGGGCGGCAACCTCACGCACGTTAGCGGCGTTCTTGAAAGTGACGATGCCAGAGATAGAGATATAGAAACCTAGGTCCAGTGCTTGCTTGGCCATGGACCAAGATTCGGTAAAGCAGTGTAGAACACCCACGACGCCTTGGTGGGCACGCAAAAGATCTAGCGTGTCTTGCTCTGCTTGCCGGGTGTGCACGACTACTGGCATTTGATGCTTCACACCCAGCCCAAGCTGTAGCGCGAAGGCCTCGCGCTGGCGCGCCTGCTCGGTTGCCGTACCTGCGTGCAGGTAATCCAGACCCGTTTCACCAACGGCGACAACCCGCTCGTCGACCAAGGCCTGCTCGATCCAATCTAAATTCCCCTGCGCTGCGTCGGGGTGAACCCCCGCTGTGGCCCAAATATCGGCATGGACGTCTGCTAGGGCCTTGACCCCGGTAAAACCCACCTCATCGACGCTGATACAAAGACAAGTAGTCACACCGGCCTCCCTAGCCCGGTGAATGGCCGCCTCTGGGTCATCCAGATAATTGAGGTGGCAGTGGGAATCAATCAGCATGCTATCGCTCCAAGCGGTTAATGCAGTTAACCATCAGCTGTCTTGGCGCATGCGCGCCTGATAGGCAACGACTTGCTGCCATAGGTGAAACAAGCGCTCTAACGCTAGGCGTACGTTGGTTGAGTTCGTGGTGTCCAGCATCCGCCGAGCGTCGTTCAGCTCATCGGCGAAAGCTAACAGCGCCCGACTGGGTGCGTGCCCCTGTTGCGCAATCAAGAGGCGAAACCAACTGGCGAGCACAAGCTCGGTGCCCAGGCTAATCACCCTGTCCACCAGCTCGGAAAAGTGCTGGGATAAGGCAACCTCGGCTAACAGCGGCTGTAAGTCGAAGTCCGCAAACTGCTCTCGCATGGTAATTGGCGCGTAGCCTGCCTGAGCAAGTTGTTCCGGCGTTGCTGCAACCCCCTGTTGCCGCAGCCAATTCTCAGCTTGGGTTATTGAACCCGTTACCTGAAAGTGTTGGCAGCGACTGCGCAGCGTCGGCAGCAATCTGCTCCAGTGCGCCGTGCACAGCAAAATATGCGTATTCGCTGGCGGTTCTTCTAGCGTTTTCAGCAGTGTGTTGGAGGCATTGGTGTTGAGTAAATGGGCGTCCAAAATAGCCGCTACTTTGCGTGGCGCAATCTGTGGTGTCTTCACAGCGAGGGCATTCAATGCGCGCACTTGGTCCACTTTGATCATGCTGCCGTCTGGCACAGTCCAGCGAAAGTCAGGGTGGGCAAGCTCCTCCGGCTGCTGATTTTGGTCCAGTCCCAGCAGCAACATGGAGGCTCGGGCCAATAGCGATTGACCGCCCCATCCTTCTGCGCAGGAAAGTCCAATGGCGGCTGGCAGCGCATCGCGTGCCAAGCGTTGTGCAAGTTCGTCGAGCACCTCTGCATGCCAAGGATAAGCCTCCATTAGGTCTGCACACGCCTAATAAAGTCGACAATGACTTGCTGCACTTGGGCCTGCACGAGATCCAAGGTTTGGGAGGCATCGATGGTTGTGAAACGCTCATGCTCTGCAGCCCGGGCCAAATAGCCTTGTCGCACTCGATCAAAAAAGTCCCGGCGCTCTACTTCCATACGGTCTTTTTCACGATCGGCAATGCGCTGCTCTGCAATGCTCGGCTCGAGATCCAGATATAGGGTGAGATCCGGTTGCAGACCCGCCTGAACCCAAGACTCAAGGGTCTGTAGTTTAGCGAGGTCTAGCTGTCTGCCGTAGCCCTGATAAGCAAAGGTAGCATCAGTAAAACGATCGCAGACTACCCACTTTCCTGCCGCCAAGGCTGGCTGGATTACATGGCTTAAGTGCTGGGCGCGAGCTGCAAAGACCAGCAGCAATTCGGTTATACCGTCGACGCTCTCATGCCACTGCTTCAGCATGGTGTCGCGTAGCGCTTCCGCCATGGGTGTGCCACCGGGTTCACGAGTTCGCACGAAGTCGATATCTGCCTGCTGCAGCGCGGCGCAGACCGCATCTACATTGGTGGATTTACCAGCGCCTTCGGACCCTTCTAGGGTTATAAACTGTCCGCTCATGGGTCGCCTTTTGAGAGTTGGTAACGCCGCACTGCGGCATTGTGCTCCCCAAGAGTACGCGAAAATTGGCTACTGCCGTCGCCACGTGCAACGAAATAAAGGAAATCGCCGTCGGCGGGATTAAGGGCTGCCTCAATGGAAGCCAACGAGGGTAACGCTATGGGGGTCGGCGGTAGGCCCCGATAGCGGTAGGTGTTGAAGGGTGAGTCTACCCTTAGATCTCCGCGTTTGATGTCGCCATCGAAGCCCTCTCCCAAGGCATAAATCACCGTGGGGTCGGTTTGTAGCTTCATGTTTTGCTGCAAACGCAAATGAAACACCTGACTGATCTGCCTGCGGTCTGACTCGCCATCACTCTCTTTCTCAATAATGGAAGCCAATACCAGCGCTTGAGTAGGGGTCTGCACCTCTAGGTTTGGTGCACGCTGCTGCCATGCCTGCATCAACTTGGTCATCATCGCGTCATGCGCACGCTGCAGTACGCTTAACTCCGATGCGCCAGCCGATACAAAATAAGTATCGGGAAAAAATGCGCCCTCAGCGAAGGGTAACTGTAACTGCAGCTCAGTGGCCAAGTGCATCAACCCAGCCGACTCTTGGGACAGCACGTCATTGTTACCAAGCAAGCTCATAACGGACCGTAAGTTCGCGCCTTCTGGCAACCGAATGGCATGCTGTTGCACCATGCCAGCAGCTAGGCGTCGCAATAATTGGGCGGGGCTAAGATCGGCTGGTAGTTTGTAAACACCAGCCTGTAGTTGCCGGTCTAATCCCGACGCCCGCGCATGCATGCGGAAAAATAGATTGTTTTCGATCAGGCTCTGATCTTGCAGCGCGTTGGCCACCGTTCGAAGGGACGCGCCCTGCGGCACTTCGAATACTGTGGCGGGGTGTTTATGGGCCTGATTGGGCCATACCTGCAGCACATAATAACCGCCTGCAGCCAACAGACCGATACAGGCGGCAATGCCCAAATAGAGAAAGAGAAACAAGGGTTGGCGAGGCGATATTCTGCCCGGTCTGACCATACGCGAGTGCTGCTCTACTAAACTTTACCAAACACCAAGGTACCGTTAGTGCCACCAAAACCAAAGGAGTTGCTCGCCGCCGCAGTCATTTCGACATCCCGAGCCGCGTTCGGCACATAATCGAGATCGCATCCTTCACCAGGTTTATTGAGATTGATCGTTGGTGCAATCACCTGATCCTGCAACGCCTTGATGGTGAATATTGCTTCCACGGAACCCGCTGCACCAAGCAAGTGACCAATCATCGACTTGGTTGAACTGACCATAAGCTTGGTGTCATCGCCGAAGATCGATTTCACCCCCTTAGTCTCGGCTACATCGCCTAGCGGGGTCGATGTGCCATGGGCATTCAAGTAGCCCAATTGCTGCGGATTCAGACCGGCGTCATTGAGCGCGTTGCGCATAGCCGCAGCACCGCCCTCGCCGCTCTCCGCTGGCCCGGTGATATGGAACGCGTCGGCACTCATACCAAAGCCGAGCACCTCCGCATAGATTTGCGCGCCACGCGCCTTAGCCCGCCCGTATTCCTCAATCACCAGTACGCCTGCGCCCTCGCCAAGCACAAAGCCATCGCGGTCTTCGTCCCATGGCCGGCTAGCCTTCTCTGGTTCGTCGTTACGGCTAGAGAGCGCACGCATGGAGGCAAAACCACCGACAGTAATTGGCGATGTGGCAGCCTCGGCTCCACCCACTACCATCACGTCGGCATCACCGTACTGAATCATGCGAGCGCCGAAGCCGATATTGTGAGTCCCTGTTGTGCACGCTGTTACAACAGCGATATTTGGCCCTTTAAAGCCGTACTCTATGGATACATTGCCCGAGATCATGTTGATAACCACACCCGGTACAAAGAACGGGGACACGCGCCGAGGACCACTTTCAACCAAGGTATCGTGGGTAGTTTCGATGGTGTTAATACCACCAATGCCGGAGCCAATAGCCACGCCAATGCGATCAGCGTCGGCAGGGTTCGCCTCAAGCCCGGCGTCTTTAATGGCCTGTGCTGCGGCAGCAATTCCTAGCTGAATAAACTTGTCAATGCGCCGTGCTTCTTTGGGGTTCATATAGGGCGATATGTCGAAGTCGCGAACGCTCCCGCAAATTTTCACGGCATAATCTGTGGTGTCGAAGGACTCGTTTAAGCCGATGCCGCTCTGTCCGGCAACCGCTGCTTGCCAAGATTCGTCTACGCTGTGGCCGATAGGGCTGATCATACCCATGCCAGTAACGACTACTCTTCTTTTGGTCATTTTGAAATATCCACTTCAGTGCTCAGAGTCCACAATCTAGGGCCTAGAACGCAGGTTAACCTTAGTAGGCGCGAAGCTACAATTATCGCGCAAAAAAAAGGGGCGATAACGCCCCTTTTTGTATCTGTGCTACATACTTGGACTAACGCTTTACTGGTGCGCCAGAATGTAATCGATTGCTTCTTTCACCGTAGTGATTTTTTCCGCTTCCTCATCAGGAATTTCGGTTTCAAATTCTTCTTCCAGAGCCATTACCAATTCCACAGTATCTAGCGAATCCGCTCCTAAATCTTCAACAAAGGAGGCGTCGCTTTGTACGTCATCTTCTTTTACACCAAGCTGCTCGCAAATCAGCTTTCTTACGCGTTCTTCAATATTGCTCATACGGCTTATTACTCCCTAGATAGTGTTGGGCGCGACGGGATCGGAATTCTATAGAGGCACCATAGCCAATTCAAGCAAACTATAGGTCCTAATAAGTGGCTTATCCAACGGCCATTTTTGCAATTATCTTGTTGATTTGACGAAACTTTTCTCTCAGCGCTACGAAACAGGGTGGTCTCAATTAAAGTCCATTTGCACCTTTTACGGCTTGATGCAGTTATCAACTCTGACAAACCATATGGGCTTTCTTCGGATTTTGCTGGCGCTAAGCAAAAAACAACCCGCCGTTGACCTGTAGAGTTTGACCGGTGATATAGCCCGCTTGCTCAGAGCAAAGGAAGCTCACCGCTGCGGCAATTTCGGTTGCTTCCCCCATGCGGCCCAACGGAATGCGTTCGAGCATGGCCGCGGTCTGGTCCTGGGTTAGCGCCTCGGTCATGTCGGTCACGATAAATCCTGGGGCCACTGCGTTTACCGTTACGCCGCGAGAAGCCACCTCCATCGCCAAGGAGCGAGTAAATCCCTCCAAACCCGCCTTGCTCGCAACGTAGTTACCCTGCCCGGGATTACCCAGTCGTCCGACCACGGACCCAACATTTATTACCCTGCCCCAGCGCGCCTTAAGCATCCCGCGCAATACCGGTTTGGTGACACGAAAAGCGCCAGAAAGATTTGTATCGAGAACCTCAGACCATTCACTTTCCGACATCCGCATAAGCAAATTGTCCTTAGTGATACCAGCATTGTTCACCAAAATCAGCGGTGCACTTGCCAGATCACTGATTTGGGCAAATAACTCAGTAACGGACTCCGGGCTTGCGATATCCAGCTGCAGACCTCGGCCCTGCTCACCTAGGCGGGCGGTGATGGCATCTGCTCCAACCACCGAAGTTGCTGTACCAACCACAAAAAAACCGTCTTCGCGAAGCCTGTCTGCAATCGCTGCACCAATTCCTCTACTGGCACCGGTTATTAGCGCAGTTACTCGTTCTGTCATCTCATATCCTTCTTAACCTTTGCTGTCGCGCTACAGCGCGTTTGCTGCTGCCACGCCATCTGCAGTGGCTAACCCGAATGTTGGCGTTGCACGAGAAATTCGCTTAACCAGACCTGCAAGCACGTTGCCCGGGCCGCACTCGACAAATTGCTCTGCGCCCGCATCGAGCAGGGAACCAACGCAAGTGGTCCAGCGCACGGGGGAGTACAATTGCTCTACCAACAGTTCCCGCATTTGCTCTACCGAGGTCGCAATCTGGCCGTGCACATTTTGGTAAACAGGAACCCGCGGCATGACAAACTCAACGTCGGCCAATGCGGCGGAAAAGTCCTCAGCGGCCGATCGCATAAGGGTTGAGTGAAATGGGCCACTGACATCCAGCAGCACTGCTCGTTTCGCGCCAGCAGCCTTACAGGATTCGATTGCCGCAACCACTGCGTCAGTTGCGCCAGCAATAACAACTTGGCCCGGTGCATTAAAATTCGCAGGACCTACTTTGCCATCGACCTGCGCACAGCACTCAGCAATGGCTGCATCTTCAAGCCCTAGCACAGCAGCCATGGTGCCTTGTCCGCTGGGCACGGCTGCCTGCATTAGCTCGCCGCGCTTGCGCACTAGCCTCACGCCATCTTCAAAGGTCATGGCGCCTGCGCAAACCAGTGCCGAGTACTCCCCAAGACTGTGGCCGGACATCATGTCTGCTTTGCTATGCGCATCGGACCACAAATCCCAAAGCGCCACACTAGCAACCAACAGCGCAGGTTGCGTGTTTTCTGTTTGCCCTAGCACCTCGGCAGGCCCTTCCTGGGTCATCGCCCATAGATCAAAGCCCAGTACCGCAGAAGCTTGCTCAAAACGCGCCTGAATGGACGCATGAGTATTGGCGAGTTCACCCAGCATGCCCACTGTTTGAGCCCCTTGA
>MDSV01122607.1_pt1 | contig 12061 bp, 5 predicted proteins | sample 810851 | NCBI WGS metagenome assembly MDSV01 (sample SAMN05326640, study PRJNA326480) | marine metagenome | isolation source: seawater | place: Atlantic Ocean: North East | collected 2012 | reverse complement strand
TTGGATGGCGCGATGTGGTGGGTGAGCAACCCCCTGTTTTGGATGCCTTTGTACCTCGCTATGATGTGGGCGGTGGGTCGCCATCTCGGCTGGGGGCGCCCGATGGGCCTTTTTGCCGCCTGCTTGGCGCTTTGTGTGACGGGCACTGACGTGATTTCAGCCCGCGTGCTCAAACCCTCGGTGGCCCGACTTCGGCCTTCCCATGAACCGGCCTTGGTGCACGACGTTCATTTGGTCGAGGAACGCCCTGGGGAGCTCTATCGCGGGGGCCGGTTCGGCTTCGTGTCGTCTCATGCGGCCAACCACATGGGCATTGCCGTGCTCTTTGGCGGCTTGCTGGGTGGGCCATGGGCATGGGGACTCCTCACTTGGGCCGTGTTGATTGGATTCAGCCGCATCCACCTTGGCGTGCATTACCCCGGAGACGTCCTGGGCGGATTTTTGGTCGGCTGGGGCATCGGAGCCCTCGCCCTGCAAATCACGCGCCATTGGATTGACCCCCTTTCCCAAACCCCTGACCATGGCTGAAGGAATCACTGCGATGACCTGGCTTGCCGTATTCATGGGCGGCGGCGTGGGAAGCGTTCTTCGATTTGGCTTGGGCCAAGGCCTTCGTTCCGTGGAGATCGGCTCCTTTCCATGGGCGGTTTTGGCGGCCAACGTGTTGGCCACGGCCCTCTTGGCGTGGTGTGCTGTGACAGGCGCCGAGCTTTGGGGACGCACCTCCCCCATGTGGTTCTTCATGACGGTCGGCGTGTGTGGCGGTTTCAGCACCTTCTCGACGTTTGCCTGGGACACCTTGCGCCTTTGGCAAGACGGTGGATGGGCGTTGGCGGTGGCGAATGTGGCCGTCTCCGTGGTGGGTTGCGTGGCGATCAGCTGGTGGGTGGCCCAAATCACGTCCTGACAACTCGCGCACTCGCCGTTGCTGAGGGCACGGAGGCGACCTATCTTCGGGCTCGATGAAGTACACGTTCTGCGCCTGTGCCTTGGCCCTGCTCACCATGGGCTGTTCCTTCCAGACCGAAATCATGGTCGGCGAATCTTCCGACCACGCCCATCCCAAGCTCGTCGTCGGCATCACCGTCGATCAGATGCGGTCGGACTACCTCACCCGATTTGGCGCTTGGGACGACGCTGCGTCGCCCGCGACCTTTGGCGAGGGCGGATTCCGCCGCATGGTGGAGGAAGGCTTCACGTGTCGGGACCACCACTTTGGGTACGCCCCCACCTACACGGGCCCGGGGCACGCCTCGATTTACACAGGCACCACCCCCAAGGTGCATGGCATCATCGGCAACGACTGGTACGACCGTGCTTCCGGGACGAGCGTCTATTGTGCGTCGGACACCTCTGTGAAAGGCGTCAACGGGGATGGCGTGGACTTCGAGGGGCTCGTGTTGGGCTCTTCAGGCCAAATGTCCCCCCACCGCATGCTTTCCACGACCCTGGGAGACGAATTGAAAATGGCGACGGGTGGCCAGGCCAAGGTCTATGGCGCAAGCATGAAGGATCGGGGTGCCATTCTTCCCGCAGGCCATGGGGCGGACGGGGCGTTTTGGTTTTACGGCAAGGACCTCGGGCACTTCGTGTCCAGCACCTATTACGCCGACACGTTGCCTTTGTGGGTCGTGGACCTCAACCGATCGGGACGTGCGGAAGCGTTGATGGGCGACGGATGGGATCGCCTGCGGGACGAGTCGGTGTACAGCCAATGCTTGCCGGACAACAACCCGTACGAAGGCGCCTTCAGAGGCGAGTTGCGCCCCACGTTCCCCTATGACCTTCAGGCCTTGCGGGAAAAGAATGGCGGGTACGATTTGCTCAAAGGCACGCCCGGGGGCAACACCCTCATTGTCGACTTCGCACTCGCCGCCATCGACGGCGCTGAGCTGGGTCAGGACGACGTCACGGACCTGCTCGCCCTGAGCTTCAGCGCCACCGATTACGTCGGCCACCGCGTGGGTCCCCATGCCCAGGAAACCATGGACATGTACCTCCGGTTGGACTTGGAATTGAAGCGCCTCTTCGATGCGCTTGACGAAAAGGTGGGCCGAGGTCAGTGGACTGCATTTCTCTCTGCCGACCACGGCGGGGCCAACGTGCCTTCGCACGCCGCCTCCATGGGCATGCCTACGGACTACTGGAAACCAGGCAACCTCATGGACGAGGTGGAGATGCAATTGCAAGACCGCTGGGGCTTCACGCCCGCGGGCGAGCCTTGGATCCTGCGTCAGAGCAACGACCAAATCTTCTTGAACCACCCCCTGATTTACACACGGGGGTTCGACCGAGACACCATGGCGCGTTTCGTCGCGCAGCGCTGTGCCACAGCACCTGGCTTGAGCAAGGCCATTGCGGCTTGTGACGCCCCGGCGATGGCGGCGAACGACCCCGTGGTGGCGCGCCTGGTGCGCGGGCATCGACCCGGACATTCTGGCGACGTGTTCCTCGTGCCCCAGCCCGGATGGATTGATTACAGCCGCACGGGCACGACCCACGGCTCTGCGTTCCCTCAGGACACGCACGTTCCTGCCTTGTTTTTGGGCGCAGGCGTGCCCCAAGGCGAAACGTACAACCGGACCTACATCCGTGACATTGCGCCGACCGTGGCCCAAATCATGGACAGCCCTTACCCCAACGGAACCACTGGCCAACCGATTGCGGACCTCCTGAACGCATTGAAATGAGCGCACCGACTGTACGCTACGAGTTGAAGCGCGATGTGGCCGCGCAACGCATTCACTTCAGCGCCACGTTCCCAGAGCGCGAAGGCGCTTGGACCTTGCAGTTGCCGACCTGGCGACCTGGCCGATATGAACTGGGCAACTTCGCACAGTATGTCCTGTGGGTCGAAGGCGTTGACGGTGAGGAGCACCGCGAGCGCTTGGCCAAACAGGACCTTCACGCGTGGCGCGTCCCCGACGGCGTGAGGCAGGTGGAGTGGGTTTTCCACGCCGACATCCTGAACGCCGGATCGACCTGCGTCGAGGACGACCTTTTCTACGTGAACCCCGTGAACTGCTTCATGTATGACTTGGATCGGCAGGACCTCGGGGCCGAAGTGGCCCTTGCAGACTTGACGCTCGACCCCACTTCTGCGTCAGGTTGGGCGCTGGCCGTGGCCATGCCCTGGGAGGAACGCGACGGCGTCCCCACCATGCATGCCCGCGATGTGCAGCACCTGATGGACAGTCCGTGGATGGCTTCGCCCAAACTTTGGCACAACAGCTACCGTGAGCAAGACCTCGAAGTCCACATTTGGGTGCACGACACCCTGCCCGGAGACCCTGCCCGTTTTGTGGCGGATCACGTGGCCTTCACGCGTGCGCAGCTCTCGTGTTTTGGGACGTTCCCCACCGACGAGTATCACTTCCTGTACCTCTTCCCCGACCGCGACGTTCGCCATGGGGTGGAGCACGAAGACAGCACTGTGATTGCCTTGGGGCCCGCCGAGCGCGTGCGTTCGGAGGAAGGCTACATGGAAATTTTGGGCATCGCCAGCCACGAGTTGTACCACGCCTGGAACGTGAAACGCATCCGACCTGCCGAATGGACGCCCTACGACTTCACGGGTCCCTGCCCCTCAGATTTGGGCTACGTCGCGGAAGGCGTGACGACGTACATGGGGGATTTGTTCTTGTTTGAGGCGGGCATTGTGGACTTGCAGGGGTGGAGCGGTTTGATGACCAAACTCCTGGAGCGTCATGTCAACAACCCCGGCCGCCTCAACCTGAGCGTCGCCGCCTCGAGCTATGACACGTGGCTCGACGGCTACAAGATGGGCGTGCGTGGCCGCAAGGGCAGCATCTACGTCGAAGGCGCGGTCCTCGCGTTCTTGTGCGACACCCGGATCATGGAGCGCACCGAAGGCAAAGCGTCTCTGAGCACGGCAATGCGCCTTCTTTGGGAACGCTACGGGCAACCCCGAACGGGACTCACGGCCGACATGTACTGGGATGTTTTGGCGGAAGTGGCCGGAGAGCGATTGGACGATTTGCGAAGGGATCACGCGGAGGGAACCGTCGACACATGGGAGCCCCTGGTGCATGCCATGGCCACCCAAGGTTTGACGTTGTCCAAGCACGTCGACGACGGCGGCATCACGCGCGTCAACCTCGGGCCGGTTTCCTGAATTGGGAGGCCGCCAGTGCGGCCAAAGGACCTTGAATCTGGCAAGGGTCACAGGCCGTCGGCCCCACCCATTGCATAACGGATGAGGTTGGCGCCCATGCGCAGCGCGGATTCGCGCACGTCGTCGGGGTCGCGGTGGACCTGGTAATCCTCCCACCCGTCACCGAGGTCGCATTCGTGGTCGTAGAAACAGACCAAGCGCCCTTGTACAAACAGCCCAAACCCGCGCGCCGGAAGGTCGTCGTGCTCATGGATTTTGGGCAGGCCATCCGGGAAATCGAATTGCTGGTGGTAGACGGGGTGGTCAAACGGCACCTCTACCCAATCCTGGTCTGGGAAGACCTTGGCCATGGCCGCGCGAACGAACGGGTCCATGCCGTAGTTGTCGCTGACGTGCAGAAAGCCGCCCGCGATGAGGTAGCTGCGAAGTTGGTCCGCCTCGCGCGAAGAGAACACGACGTTACCGTGGCCCGTCATGTGGATCCACGGATGGTTGAACAAGTCTGGTGACCCTACGTCCACATAGGGCACATCCTCCGACAAGTCCATCCCCATCTCCTCGTTGCAATACCGCACCAAATTGGGGACCGCCGTCGGGTTGGAATACCAATCACCTCCACCCCTGTATTGCAGCACGGCCAACTGGACGTCGGCCACAGTTTGGGCTTGGAGCGATGCGTATGGAAGAAACACCATGCCGAACCCCATCACCAAGCCTGCCCAAAAGTGCGCCTGCACTGCAACCTTTTCCATGACACGAAGGTATGCTTCCCCCCCAAACCACCAAGGCCTTTCGCACAGAGGGCCTTGCTTTTTTCTTATATTCGCGCACCTGAAATTGAACTTAAGCTGAACCTTAGCGATCATGCAGAATAAGAACATCCTCGTCGTTTTCACAGTGCTGTTGGCGTTGGCGACGTTGTACACCCTTTCCTTCAATTGGGTGGCGAGTGGATATGAAGCGACCGCGGATGAGTACGGTGCCTACGTGGCAGACTCTCTCGAAACGTCCGGTGCTCTTGGAGACCAAACCTTCGACGAAGCCGCAGCCCAAGCTGCCCGCGAATTCCTCCGCGACAGTGCCACGGCAGAGATCTACCCCGTGTTTGGCCACACGTACCGCCAAGTCAAAGAGCAGGAACTCAACCTTGGCCTCGACCTCAAGGGCGGAATGAGTGTGACGCTCGAAGTCAGCCTCCCCGACCTCATCGTGGCCCTGTCTGACTACAGCGACAATGCCGATTTCCGCGGTGCCATTGCCGACGCCAAGGCGTTGCGCAAGGAGAACAGCGACGACTTCGTGACCAACTTCGAGTCTGCGTGGAGGGCACGCGCTCCCGAGGTGGAGTTGTGGCGCATCTTCCACAACATGGAGAACAAGGACCTCTTCCCTGCCAAGAGCACGGATGCGGAAATCTTTGACATTCTCCGTGCGGAAGCCCAAACCGCCATCGACAACACCGAAAGCATCATCCGCAAGCGTATTGACCAGCTCGGCGTGGCGCAGCCCAACGTTCAGAAGCTTCAAAACGGTCGCATCCTCGTGGAACTTCCTGGCATCGATGACCGCGAGCGTGCGCGCAAGCAGTTGAAGAGCACGGCCAACCTCGAGTTTTGGGAAACCTACTTCAACGACGAAGTCATTGGCCGCATTGGTGCTGCCAACACGGCCCTCGGTGAAGCCATGAATCCCGAGCTCTTCGGCGAGAACGCGCCTGCGGACTCCACCTTGAACCAAGACGAGCTCCGCGCCAAGAACCCTTTGTTCTCGGTCTTCCAAATGGAACTCGGACGTCGTTCGCCCGTGGTGGGTTACACCCTCACCAGCGACACCAACCGCGTGAACGATTTGCTCCGCCGCTCCGAAGCCCGCGAGGCCCTCGGCAGCGACTTGCGCCTCCTTTGGGAAGCCAAGCCCGCCACCAATGTGGCGCAGCTTTACGCCATCAAGGACATGTCTGGCAAAGGCAAGGCTGAACTCAGCGGCAAGAGCATTGTGGACGCTCGCGTGTCCTACGACGAGATCGGAGATGTGGTGGTGAGCATGACCATGAACAGCGAAGGCGCCATCTCCTGGGGTGCCATGACAGAGCGCTGCGCCAACGAAAACAACCGTGCGGTCGCGGTGGTGCTCGACAACTTGGTCTTCAGTGCCCCTAACGTGCAAACGGCCATCACCAACGGCCGTTCACAGATCAGCTTCGGCACAGGCCAATCGGCAGAGCAAAAGCTCGCAGAGGCCGAGGACCTCGCCGGTCTCCTGAAGGCAGGTTCACTCCCCGCCCCCGCGCGCATCGTGGACGAGGTCAGCGTGGGACCACAGCTCGGTGAAGAGAACATCAAGGCGGGCTTGAGCTCGTTTGTCATTGCCCTCCTTGTGGTGTTGGCATACATGATTTTCTACTACCGCGGCGCAGGCCTGGTTTCCAATGTGGCATTGATCGCCAACCTGTTCTTCTTGATCGGTGCACTTGCCTCACTTGGCGCGGCTTTGACGCTACCGGGCATTGCAGGCATCGTGTTGACCATCGGCATGGCCGTGGACGCCAACGTGCTCATCTACGAGCGCATCCGTGAGGAGATGCGCGGTGGCAAGGGTCTGATGGTTGCCTTGAAAGAAGGTTACGCCAAAGCCTACAGCGCCATCATTGACGCCAACATCACGACGTTGTTGACGGCATTTGTGCTTTACTCTTTTGGTAGCGGTGCCATCCGAGGTTTTGCGACAACGTTGATCATCGGCATTTTCACTTCGCTCTTCAGTGCAGTTGTGTTGACGCGATTGATCTTCTTCTCTCGCCTCGAGAACAAGAAGAACATCACCTTCTACACGGAGGCCACCAAGAACTGGTTTACCAACACCGCGGTCAACTTCATCGGCAACCGCCGTCGCTTCTACGCACTGAGCGCCATCGTGGTCATCGCAGGCATTGGCTCGTTGGCCACCAAGGGTCTCAATGAGGGTGTGGAGTTCTCAGGTGGTACCACGTTCGACGTGAGCTTCGACGATGCCGTGGATGCTGAAGCCGTTCGCGGTGCTTTGGCCACGGCCTTCACCGAAGACGGGGTTCCTGGCAACCCCCTCGTCCAAACAAAAGATTCTCCCGAGAAGCTGCGCATCATGACCAACTTCATGATTGACAGCGAATCAGAAAATGTAGACGAAGAAATCAACGGTGCCTTGGCTGCAGGTCTCGGAGCCTTGGGGACCGGCTACAGTGTGGACATGTACAACAAGGTGGACAGCACCATTTCTGACGATTTCCGGAGCGGAGCCCAGAACGCGACCATCTTCTCGCTCATCATCATCTTCTTGTACATCTTCTTCCGTTTCCGAAAGTGGCAGTACGGACTGGGTGCCTTGATTGCGATGGTGCACGACGTGATTGTGGTGCTGGCGGTGTTCTCCATTTTTGGAGGCCTCCTCCCCTTCACCATGGAGATTGACCAAGCGTTCATTGCCGCCATTTTGACCGTCATTGGATACTCGATCAACGACACGGTCGTCGTGTTTGACCGCATTCGTGAGTATGTCGGATTGTACGGCAACAAGAAGGGTGAAGAGGAGCTCATGAACAGCGCCTTGAACAGCACCTTGAGCCGGACGATCAACACCTCTCTCTCGACGTTTGTGGTGTTGCTCACCATCTTCTTGTTGGGCGGCGACAACATCAAAGGCTTTGTGTTTGCCTTGATGGTCGGTGTGGTTGTGGGTACCTACAGCTCCATTTTCATCGCGACGCCAAGCGTCCTCGACTTGAGCAAGCGCCTCACCAAATAAGGTCTCGCAAGTCGCGAAGTCGACCGGCCCAATTCATTGACATTCAACAAAAAAGCCATCCCAACAGGGGTGGCTTTTTTTTGCGCTCGCATCTCTGCTTCGGGGCACAATGTCTGTACTTCATCGAGCAATATCACTTGTTCGTGTGTCAAAAACGAACCTTCGTGCGTTTTTTTCCGTATTTTGTCAAGTTCAAAGACGAAACACGAGCTCATGAGTTGTTTGTTCACCCGCGATTCGAAGTCCTCCCTTTCCTCCACGGCTGCGAATTCCTTTTGGTCCCTCCGAGGTTGTCTCACGATTGCCCTTGGAATTTGGATGCTCTTAGCCCCTGCCACTGAGGCATGGGCAGACCCTGGATGCAACAACCCGGCCGCTTGCAACTTCGATCCGAGTGCCACGTCCAACGACGGCTCCTGCGACTTCCTGTCGTGCCTTGTCTTTGGCTGCACCAATCCCACTGCCTGCAACTTCGACGCCGACGCAGACTACAGCGACGGCTCTTGCGAATACGTCTCATGTGCCGGGTGCATGAACCCGGATGCGTGTGACTTCGACCCCATCGCCACCTTGGCCGCCACGTGCACCGACTTTTCGTCTTGTTACGGTTGCACGGAGTCCGAAGCGCCCAACTTTGATCCTTCGGCCACGCTCAACGATGGGTCCTGTGAAGTACCTGGTTGCACCATCGTGGGGGCGTGCAATTACGACGCCACGGCCAATGTGGACGACGGCTCATGTGATTTCTTCTCCTGTCTTCCCAGCGGGTGCTTGAACCAAAATGCCTGCAACTACGACCCTTCTGCCATCATCAACGACGGCAGCTGCACCTTTCCTGACTCCGGCTACGACTGCCAAGGGAACTGCCTGCTTGATTCCGACGGCGATGGCATTTGCGACCCCAATGAAATTGAGGGCTGCACCGATGCAGATGCATTGAACTACGAAGCCGACGCCACAGACGACGACGGCTCGTGCATTGCCGCTGTGGAAGGATGCCAAGACCCCACGGCGTGCAACTACAACTCCGCAGCCAACGTAGACGATGGGAGCTGCGAATTCACTTCTTGCGCAGGCTGTCTGAGCCCAAGCGCATGCAACTACGATGCCACGGCTGTCTACCCAGCCACGTGCGATTTCCCTGAAGCGGGATACGACTGCGACGGCAGTTGCCTGCTGGACACCGACGGAGACGGCGTGTGTGACCCCTTTGAAATTCAAGGATGTACGGACCCCACTGCGTGCAACTACGACGATGACGCCACGGAGTTGGATGGCAGCTGCGATTTCGACACCTGCGCAGGCTGCACCAACCCCTATGGCTGCAACTACGATCCTGCGGCCACCATCGATGACGGCTCGTGCGACTACTTCTCATGCATCACCTTCGGCTGCACCAATGCCGCAGCTTGCAACTACGACGACGAGGCCACCTACGAGGATGGCTCTTGTGAGTTTGTGAGCTGTGCGGGATGCACCAACCCGGTGGCTTGCGATTACGACCCCACGGCAACCATCAGTGCCCAATGCACAGATTTCACCTCCTGCGTGGGCTGCACCGACCCCGACGCAGACAACTACAGCCCCGAGGCAACCCAAGACAACGGCACTTGCCTCTTCTTGGGATGTACTGTTTCTGTGGCCTGCAACTACGACGAAACCGCCAACTCCGATGACGGAAGCTGTGAGTACGAAAGCTGCGCGGGGTGTTTGAACCCCATTGCCTGCAACTACGACCCTGAAGCTGTGCTCTCGGGCGACTGCGAATTCGCGGAAAACGGTTACGATTGCGAGGGCAACTGCCTGGCCGACACCGATGGTGATGGCATTTGCGATCCGTTTGAGGTGTTGGGCTGCACCAACCCTGACGCAGTCAACTTCGACAGCAACGCCACAGACGACGACGGATCGTGCTTCATCTTGACCGAGGGCTGCATCGACCCCTCTGCGTGCAACTACGACGAGTTTGCCAACACCGACGACGGCTCATGCGAATTCACCTCTTGTGCCGGCTGTTTGAACGAAAGTGCATGCAACTACGACCCCACGGCCATTTATCCGGCGGAGTGTGAATTCCCAGAATACGCCTACAACTGCGACGGGTCTTGCATTGCCGACAACGACGGAGACGGAATTTGCAATCCCTTTGAAGTCCCTGGATGTACTGCAGCCGACGCCTGCAACTATGACCCCGAGGCCACGGACGACGACGGATCCTGTGATTTCATCACGTGCAACGTACCTGGCTGCACCAACCCCTTTGCGTGCAACTACGATCCTGAAGCGGTCATCAACGATGGCTCCTGTGACTTCCTGAGCTGTTTGTCCTTTGGTTGCACCAACCCTGCAGCCTGCAACTACGACCCTGACGCCACCTTCAACGATGGCTCCTGTGAATACGCGACATGTGCAGGTTGCACCAACCCGCTCGCATGTGACTTCGACCCTGACGCCACAATTGCCGCGGGCTGCATGGATTACTCCTCCTGCTACGGCTGTACCGACACTGAGGCTTCCAACTTCGATGCCAACGCCACGTTTGACGATGGCTCATGCCAATTCCCCGGTTGTACCGTGGTCGGCGCGTGCAACTACGACGAAACTGCCAACTTCAACGATGGCTCCTGTGATTTCTTCTCTTGTCTGACGGAGGGATGTTTGGTCGAAACGGCCTGCAACTACGACCCTGATGCTCAGCTCCCTGGCGAGTGTGAATATCCCGATGCTGGCTACGACTGCGATGGCAACTGTTTGCTCGATTCTGACGGAGATGGCGTGTGTGACCAATTTGAGATTTCAGGATGCACCGATCCCACCGCCCTCAACTTTGATGTCGATGCCACGGAAGACAACGGATCTTGCATTCTCCCCGTGGAAGGCTGCACAGACAGCTCGGCCTGCAACTACGACGTGACAGCCAACTTGGACAACGGATCCTGTGAGTTCGATTCGTGCGTGGGCTGTTTGGCTCCCTCGGCGTGCAACTACGACGAAAACGCCGTCTACCCCGGGGAATGTGAATACCCGGAGTCTGGATACGATTGTGACGGAAACTGCTTGAGCGACTTTGACGGAGATGGCGTTTGTGACCCCTTTGAAGTGTTGGGTTGTGACGACCCCAACTCCATCAACTTTGACCCCAACGCCACGCAGGACGATGGTTCTTGCATCCCCATTGTGGAAGGATGTACCAATGCAGACGCGTGCAACTACAATGCAGAAGCAAACGTGGATGATGGCAGCTGTGACTTTGAAAGCTGCATCGGCTGTTTGAGCCCTACGGCTTGCAACTACGACCCTGATGCCACTGTAGCTGGTGAGTGTATTTTCCCAGAACTCGGTTACGACTGTGATGGGGAGTGCTTGGCTGATTCTGATGGAGATGGCATTTGCGACCTTTTCGAAGTGGCCGGCTGTACCGACCCTGAGGCGTGCAACTACGACCCTGAAGCTACCGACGACAATGGTTCTTGTTTCACTGCCCTCGACGGATACGACTGTGAAGGCAACTGCTTGAGCGACCAAGACAACGACGGCATTTGTGACCCCTTTGAATTGCCTCCAGTGTTGGAGATTCCAGCAGACACTTTGGCGGAATGTGGCTCTGTGCTGCCCTCTGCCACGGCATCTGGCGGATGCTCCGAGCCCGTCATCACCTTTGAAGACAACGTGGTGCCTGGAAACTGCGAGGGCAACTACACCGTGTTCCGGACATGGACTGCCACAGACAATTGCGGCAACAGTTCTTCACGGACGCAGACCATCTTGTTCCAAGACACGACGGCTCCTGAATTGACGGCACCTGCGGACTACACCGCTGAGTGCTCAGACGAACTCGTGTTGGCCGATGCTTCTGCCACCGACCTCTGCAGTTCGTTCGACATTGAAGAAACTTCGGTTACCACACCAGGTGACGCAGCAGGCAACTACACCATCGTTCGCACCTTCACGGCCACCGACGACTGCGGCAACACCTCTTCTGCCACGCAGACCATCACTGTCCAAGACACCACGGCTCCTGAGCTGAGCATCCCTGCCGACTACACAGTAGAGTGCTCCGACGAAATGCCGATGGATGACGCCACAGCGTCGGACAACTGCGGTGAGGTGACGATTGAAGTTTCTAGCGAGACCATCGCTGGCGAT
>MDSV01131067.1_pt1 | contig 12062 bp, 7 predicted proteins | sample 810851 | NCBI WGS metagenome assembly MDSV01 (sample SAMN05326640, study PRJNA326480) | marine metagenome | isolation source: seawater | place: Atlantic Ocean: North East | collected 2012 | reverse complement strand
GTTAGAGAAAAACTTGCGCAACCTTAAGTTCTTAGGCCAAAGCTGGTCACTTGCTAAAGAGCAAGACAAAGCCATTCCCGTTATGATGCAAGCCGCTGAGCTTTCTGACGATGGTGAATTAGATGCACAGTTAGCGCAAATTCTTCTTAATGAAGAGCGTTTTGACGATGCCATCTCTGCGGCAGACCGTGCGGTTGAAAAAGGTGATTTGAGAAACCCGGGTTTGGTTTACTTGATCAAAGGCATGGCACTTTACAATAAGAAGCAATATGCCCTTGCGCTTAATCAGCTAGCTGAAGCAGAAAAGCATCAGAAAAGCCGTGCTATGGCACAGCAGTGGAAGCAGTTTGTCCAGGGCGAAAAACGTCAGGCAGACGCCATTGCAGCTGAGTTAGGTGCAAGTTAGTAGCAGCGAAGTTCGAAGCTTAAAAATTCAAAGGGTCGAGTAATCGACCCTTTTTTATGCGTGCTAGTTTTTAATTTAATATTTGATAGGTTTACTCTAACTGCGCCTTTATTCCAAATATGCGGCTGTTTGTGCTATTAAAAGTTGTGACGACATCTCGTAATTATCTATGCGGACTGGTATTAAAGGTTTTTAGGAAGTAAATCACTCACTGACACAACCTTTCCTTCCGCTTCTAATTGGTTCCAATAGTGCTTGGTTTCGATAATTTCGTCTTTTATTGATAAAAAGCAGTCAACTAATCTAGGGTCAAAATGCTTACCTGCACCTTGAAGTAAATAGTCGAATGCTTCTCCATCATCCCATGCTTTTTTATAAGGGCGCTTCATTGTAAGGGCATCAAAAACATCTGCAATTGCTACAATACGGGCGCTTTCTGGGATGTTCTCTCCTGCCAATCCTTGCGGATAGCCAGCACCATTCCATTTTTCGTGGTGACATAGGGCAATCTCAGCAGCAAGATTAAACAGTGGAGTATCACAACGGGAGAGAATTTTATGTCCTATTTGCGCATGAGATTGCATAACTTCCATTTCACTGTTTGTAAGCCTGCGCGGCGCTTTTAAAATTGAGTCAGGTATTCCTATTTTTCCCGTATCGTGCATGGGAGCGGCTTGCGCGAGTAAGCATGCATCATCATAAGACCAGCCCGAGGCCATGGCTAAGCATTTGCTATAAGCAGCCATGCGCCAAATATGGTGCCCTGTGTCCGTATCATTGTAATGTCCCGCAGCCGCTAGCATAGTAATAGCGCTTTGCTGACTTTTGCTAAGTTCCTCAGTGCGTTTAGCCACTAAGTTTTCGGTGATGCGCATTTGATGTGCGAGACTGAGATGAGTTTTTACTCGCATCAGCGCTATGCTAGGTGAGACAGGTTTTGTAATGTAATCTACTGCACCAAGCTTGAACCCTTTTTCTTCACTTTCTCCTTGAGTTAGTGCAGTCACGAAAATCACAGGAATCTGGCTAAGTACTGCATCTGATTTAAGTCGCTCACACACCTCAAACCCATCCATATCCGGCATCATGATATCGAGTAAGATAAGGTCAGGCGTATGTTGCTTGGCAATTTTAAGGGCTATAGGCCCTGAGGGGGCGACTTTAACATTGTAAAAAGGGCTGAGTATGCCCAGTAATATATCAATATTCGCTGGCTCGTCGTCAACGACAAGAATATTAAATACGTGTTCGGCGTCGTTAGATACTTTCATGGATAACGTCATTAATCAGAGTTTCTATAACAGTTAAAGCGCTTTCAAAATCATAAACAGAAGTCAGTTGCTTTAAATGAGCGATGGTGTGAGCGTGGCTTGATTCACTAAATTGTGCGGCGAGCAAAGATATATGCTCTAACGCTTTTGCATCATAGGTTTCAAGCGCGTCTTTTGTTTGTTTTAAAGAGGCCAGTAAAGCGCCGTTGTCAACATCAGGATCAACATTGGTGTTTTCAATTTCATCATTTTTATCAATGGTATGAGCGATCAGTCGCAGTGTGGCATCCAATGCATAAGACAAGTCTGAAACATGTTTTGCGATAGCGGTATCAGGCCGTTGTAACGACTCAAGTAAAACCTCAAGGCAGCGTTCTAGCGTAGTAGCCCCTATTTTACGCGCATCAACGAGTAGCGCGTTTAGCAGGTCGCTTGTATGTGAAGGCGACTGTATGATGTTAAGTAAGTCTGTCATTACGCTGCGTTGACTGTATGTGGTGTAGAACGCCAACAGCGATATGGTAAATTCGTCGGCACGTTCGGGCGCATCAATGTCGATGTAACCTGCGTGAATGTGAGAGTCGATAGTGTGGACTATTTCATCGGCCGTTGCTGGCTTTACTAAGTGATAGCACATACCTGCCGTTAATGCTTTTTCTGAGGCTTCATTAGTCTCATCTGCACTAAGCGCGATTATAGGGGTCAGCCATCCCTCTCTGTTTACGAGCTTGTCTGCAACATCATAGCCTGAAATTCCAGGTAAGTGGCAATCCAGCAAAATTGCGTCAAAGGTGTTCGATTCGCAAAGGGTCAGCGCGTGCTCTCCCGTGGCAGCTGTCACGACCGTCATACCTAAATCCACTAAGATTTGCTGGCTTATTTCAAGGCTTATTAGGTCGTCATCTACCACCAAGATACGCTTATTTGACAACCGTTTGATCCGCCATTTTTTACTTTCGAGCCTCTCTTTCGCGGCTTCAGTAAATGGCAATTCAAGTGGAGACAGTGCCGAGATTAATTCTCTGTCAGAGAACGGTAATTCCACAACTCTGAATTCATTGTAACGCTTTTTTCCTAAGCGTTTTTGTACGTCTGCTCTACTGAGTGGGCTTACTATTATATTGCAGCGTAACTGAACATCGTCGTTATTATTCAACCGGTCTAAAAAAACTTTCCAGCTCGCCTCCTTATCACTCAAAAATGCGATGGTTTGTTGCCCGGTTGAAGCAAAGCGTGCTTCATGCTCATCAACAATTTCGCAATTGATATTAAGCCTCTTCAGCGTTTGCGCGAGAATTTGACATCCTTTCGCTACGCTGTCGTGGGTTTGAATACAAAGTACATCGGAAGGCAAAGATACCGGTAGGAATGGTTTTATAACGGGGCCTTCATCGACACAAACTGGGAGTGAAAAGGCGAAACAGCTACCTTCGTGAATCTTACTTTTAAGAGTAAGCTCCCCGCCCATCAGTTCTACAAGACGTTTGCAAATGGCTAAACCCAGCCCGGTACCACCAAACTTCCTAGAGATGGAGGCATCTGCTTGTACAAACGCATTAAAGAGTTTGGACTTCCCTGCGTCGCTAATACCCATACCGGTATCGCTTACACTGAAAAAGAGTTTGTCTTCTCGCTTGTTTACTTTAAGCACTACATAACCATTGTCTGTGAACTTGATTGCATTGCTTAAAAGATTGAGTAGAACCTGATAGATTTTTTCGCTGTCACCACGGCAAGGCGAATTCGTGTTGTAGCGTATATCAAAAAGTAGCTGTAAACCTTTCTGCTGCGCCTTGACTTGAAAAACTTGTGCAAGCTTCTCAATGGTTTTAGTTAGGGTGAAAGGTTCGTTTAATATATCCACCTTATCAGCTTCAACTTTAGAAAAATCTAAAATACTATTCATTAGTTCTAGCAAGGCATTAGAGCTTCGCTGGACTTTTTCAAGGTATTGCTGGCGTTGGTCCTCGTCCTGCGTTTCCAAGGCTAGGTGAGTAAGCCCAATAATAGCATTCATAGGCGTTCTAATTTCGTGACTCATGGTGGCGAGAAAGTCACTTTTCGCCTTATTCGCGCCTTGAGCTGTGTCGTAAGCTTTCTGTAATTTATGCTCGATAGCTTTTCGACTGCTTATGTCGCTAAAGACTCCCACATGTCCATCCGGCCTGCCGTCTTCGTCAAGCAATGGAACGGCAACGATAGAGATAGGAAACAAACGTCCCCGTTTATCCGAAAAGTAATCTTCGTAAGAAGCGTAAGATTTGCCCGCTCTTATGGACAAATTGACTGGACATTCTTCTCTAGGTAGAAGTGTACCATCCCCTTTTTGATAATGAACGGTATCGTGAAACCGTCGGCCTTCAAGCTCCTCGACGGTCCAGCCTAAAAGTCGAGAAGCCGCTGGATTGAGAAACTGAGCTTTTCCCTCGCTATTGACCGCATATACCCCTTCGCCGATGCTATTGGTAATACTTTGGTAAAAGGCGCGATCCTCTCTTAGTTTGCGGGCAAGGCGCATCTGTTCTGACATGTCTGTGCAGATAACGACAAGCCGATTGACTCGCGTGTTGTATTCCACAATCGGTACGACCGTGGCAAATACCGTCCATGGCTCATTCGTCTTAGTAAAACTGTGCAGTTCTCCTTGCCAAATTTCACCTTTAATCAGCGTTCCTAATATTCTGTTTTGCTCTGCAATTGGAATGTTTTGGATGCGGAAAATGGCGGTACTCTTCCCGATTAATTCGTCGCGAGAAAATCCGGAAAGCTGACAGCATTTATCATTCGCCGACAGCAAAATGCCATTGAGATCTATAGTTGCCACGATACCGTGTTTATCCATGGCTTTGCGCTGGAGTAATAGCTCATTATTCGCGTTTTTCTGTTCGTTGATCAGTTCATAGGTCAGCGCACTGAGATCGGAAAGATTGGTAAAGTTTTCATCTATGAGCGGCTTGTTTCGCTCTTCAAGCAACTGATTTACTGCACGCCTAAGGGTTTCAATGACGGCTTTCTGTTCGCCGTATTCTCGGCGAACTTTTTCGTTTACCGTCATCAGTTCCTCTGAACTGATGCGCAAACTTCTATCTCTTAGCGTTATATCTCTTTCAAAGAAAGCGTAAGACTCATCGACTCGTGAAATAAGCGATGCTAGCCCTTGTTTGAAATCATCCGTTACCTCAAACTGCTCGTCATCGCTTTTAGATTTGAGGTCATCGAGCCAGCGCTCGAGTGTCACTGTATCGTCGAGGTTGAATGCTCGGCGCAACTGGCGCTCTAATAGTGGGGTCAAGTTGCTTCCCTTAATAACATAATAGTCAACGTCTGGTTGTGTAACTCACACTGGGCCTTATTAAGTAAGGGGCTAATTTCACCGTAGGAATAAAAGCCAGCAATACATACTTGACCGGTAAGTTGACGGTCTATTTCCTCAATTTCTTCTTCAACCCGGTCACCCATAACGAGTTTGCGTCCAACACAGCTAGTAACAAGGGCAAGACTATCAGCATGATAGTTTGGGGGGGAATGGGTAATACCGTCTATAGCCCTATGAGCGCCATCGATAAGATCATCCGTCGACGCGTGCATTAAACGTAGGTAGTGACTTTGTTGAACTTCGCCTGCCAAGATTAAGCTTTTCGATGATTCATCTATGCCGAGTATCGTTCTAATGACCTGTGTAGGTTGACCTTCCTCATTTAAAACTTCGAAGGGAAACAAGAGCCCACTTGCAGGAAGGTCGTTTGCGTATTCGCCCAGGTACTCTTTATAGATATCAAGCGCAGGTCTACCGTCTAATTCAAAGAGCTGATTCGCAGTAGCTGATGTTACTGCTCTCGCCGGGCCAAACGAACGCCAGCCGCCATGAGCACTATAATCAAACGACAAACTATCACCATAAAAAGCGATAGCGGCAACGCTTCTGCTGTCGACGCCTTCAGGGTGCAACACATAAGTTTGTTCAAACGCGCCATAGTCTCCGGCTAGTCCTCCGCTTATTCCTACATTTTCGGGTAACTTGCTCGTCAAGCCTTCTAACAAGGCTGAGCCGTTTACATCAACACCGGGCGCGAGGAGATAAACACCTCTTAGCCCTTCATTGTCTATATCACCTGCCAATGATTGCCCGGTTTTAAATGAGCTCCCCATGTCTTGTAAACGTGTATGGTAGATTTTAACTTGTGCACTGCTACTGAAACGTACTGCGACGAGAGTGATACCATTTTCAAAAACTCTGTTGCCAGAAATTTCACCTGCAGTACTACATCCAATGCAATTGTGACAGATTTCAGTCAGCGTTTTACGAAATGAGGGAATAAGAAAAAATGTCGGCGAAGCGAAGGCGATAACAAACGATGGTGAAAACGCTCTCAACGCCTCACTCTCAGACTGTAGCTCTTCTAAGCTGGTAAAAAACAGCGTCTTTGAAAGCATTGATATGGATTATGGATTACTCATTGGTACTTTATAGTAACAACTGAGCAAATTTACAATTTTTGGAGGTTATTCTTTCGTAGTAATAAACTGATTTTTAGAGAAAAACAGCCGTTTAAGAAAATACTAAAACGGCTGTTTTTTTATCATGCGGAGCGAAGTTCTCTTCGCAAAATTTTACCAACGGTAGATTTAGGTAGCTCGTCAAGAATAGTAATAGATTTTGGGATCTTATAATTAGTTAATTGCTTTCTGCAGTGTTCGATAACGTCGTCGGTAGATACGTCGGCAGATACAGTAATGAAGGCACAAACCTTTTCACCCGTTTTGTCATCAGGTTTGCCCACGACGGCTGCTTCCATTACGCTAGGATGCGTGGTTAAAACGTCTTCAATTTCATTGGGATAAACGTTAAAGCCTGAAACAATAATCATGTCTTTTAAGCGGTCTACGATTTTTATAGCGCCTGACTCGGTGCGTATACCAATGTCCCCGGTTTTAAAGAAACCGTCTTCGGTCATTACTTTAGCGGTCTCGTCATCCCGGTTCCAATAGCCCATCATAACTTGGGGGCCGCGCACTGCTATCTGCCCAGACTCGCCCTCGGCCACAGGTTTATCTGAACTGTCTAATAGTGCCACTTCGGTATCTTCTAATTCATGACCTACCGTGCCAATTTCTTCTTTGCCGGGGATGTTGAATGAAACCACGGGCGCCGTTTCAGAAAGACCATAACCTTCGGTAATGGTGTTGCCGGTAACATCTCGCCATATGGAAACGGCTGCCTGAGTAAGGGCGGTGCCCCCTGACATAGTAAGGTGAAGCTTAGAGAAATCTAATTTCGAGAACTCAGGATGGCGCCCTAAGCCAACAAATAAGGTATTAATACCCATGAAAGCAGAAATTTTGTGTGGCTTGAGTGTTTGAATAAAGCCGTCAATATCTCGTGGATTTGGAATAAGGATGATTTGCGTACCCTTAGCAAATAGCGCCATCATACCTACCGTGAATGCATAAATGTGATAAAGAGGTAGCGGGCATACAAGCACTTCTTCACCGTCTTTAAAGCCCTCTCCAATGCGCTCTAGCATCTGAATGCAGTTAGCTAGCACGTTCTTGTTACTTAAAGCCGCTCCCTTAGATACACCTGTGGTTCCCCCTGTATATTGCAACATAGCAAGCTCATCTAGATTTATAGAAGGGCGTTCGAATTGAGGTAACTCACTTCCTATTTCGATTGCTTTACTCAGCGATACCGTACCGTCAAGCGCGGGCGCTGTATTAGGGTCTAAAAGTTCAGTTGCAGACGTAGTGATGACAGTACTGATGTCTGTTTCAGTTTGTATGCTGGTGAACTTTGGAAGTAAATCGCCAAGAATGACCAAGGCTTTTGCACCACTGTCAGTAAACTGATGTTTCATTTCCCTTTCTGTATAAAGTGGGTTGGTGTTGACTACCACTAAACCCGCTCGTAATGCTGCATATACGGCAATGGGATTTTGAATTAAGTTAGGAAGTTGAATGGCTACTTTAGTGCCCGGGGCAAGTTTAGCTTCGTGAACAAAATATCGCGCTAGTGCAGACGATTTGCTATCTATTTCAGCAAACGTGAGGGTTTGTCCAAGTGCCGTGTAAGCGGGCCTATCGGCAAACTGGTGCATTACATGTTCAATGTAGTCGGCTAGACAGGTCACGTTATCAGGATAAGTTATCATAATGCTTGTTCCTAGTAGGGCATGGTAATTAGGCATTCGTTATACAGTACCAAACTTAACCTTTTATTTACATCTGTGTTAATTTATTCGGCACTATCAATATTATTTATGTTTTTGCTTTAAATTTATTACCTAAGTAGGCAAAGACACACCCCGCAATAAGCCCTGCTAAACACTGCGCTAGTAAACCAGCTAAAGAACGAGCGCCAGCGATAAGCGTAACGTTAAGAATAGGCTGCATTGCCATGAGCATTATTCCAAAAGACACGGCTCCAGCTAATGAAAACAATGCTAAGCGGGCAGGGTATGGTGCACTTTCATTTCGCCTGCTATGAATACGATTGATAAGGTACTGAGTTATGAAAAAGGCAAGGGCGAGTGTCACCGCGATAATTACGCCATAAGTTGGAAGGAGCCCCAGAAAATCTTGCCTTATCATGAAAAACCAGTCGCTAAACCCAATAGAAACGTCAATCTTTGTAAGCTCTGTCAATACCGCCGTTGTGTGAAAAATACTCGCTAATATAAAGCCTGCGGCCCATGCGAGTATGAAAACAAAAAATGTATGTCGTAAGAATTTTTTCATTGTTTTAGCCAAAAAGCTTCCGGTCCTTGTTATAGATAAAATGTAGGTTTGACCTATCAAGCTGCTATTTTTTATCGAAAGTGCACGACATAACATAGTACGTTTATCCACATACAACAATCAGTTGATTTATTCGTCAACGCCACGGGTTATTAAAGCGCAGCTCGCCAGGCTAACCGGTATTTATTTGTTAAAATGTGCTGCCCATCCGACACATCGAGTCTTTGCAAAAGGCTTTTTAACCCAATGCTATACCGACGAAACGGGAAGGTTAGAGGGAAAGTTGGTTTAACATTTAACCGATCTGTTCTTCACAGATGTCCGTAAAGATTAACGAATATTTATGGAAATATATTAGCTGGGAGAAAAGTTAACTTTCGTCTTCTGTCAAAATTAGAGGCAAGTTCAGTTTCCCAGCTATGACCTAGAAGGCACTAGCATGTCAGATGAACAACACACTACCCCAAAGCTACTGCTCGCGTTAACGCCAGTTGTACTTACATTGATGATATTAGGCACGCAGATATTTTACTTTGGCGTGTTCGAACCCCACATTCCGCTTGCTATTGGCGTGGCGCTCACAAGTCTTGTCGGTATTTATCTTGGCCTCACATGGTTAGATATTCGCGCAGGAATATTTAAAGTCATCTTGGTAGCGCTACCGTCCGTAAGCGTTCTTATTGTTGTAGGGATGATTATCGGTATATGGATTGCCAGCGGGACTGTGCCTACTATTATTTATTACGGCCTTAAAACCTTGTCTCCTCAAATTTTTCTTGCGGCTGGCATGGTTATTTGTGCGGTTGTATCAGTATCGCTAGGTACAAGCTGGGGAAGTGTGGGGACAGTCGGGCTCGCACTAATGGGAATTGGTGAAGGTTTTGATATACCAATGTACTGGACTGCCGGTGCTGTGGTGTCGGGGGCATTCTTCGGAGACAAGGTTTCCCCTTTATCTGATACGACAAATCTTGCGCCTGCTGTTACAGGAACTGACGTTTTTTCACATATCAAGAATATGATGGCCACTACCATCCCAGCGATGTTGATTGCGTTTCTAATCTATCTCGGCGTCGGTTACTTCGTAATCGATTCACAAAGTGTCTCTTTTGTGAAAATTGAGGCGATCACTACATCCTTAGCGTCTAATTTTACCATTTCCGGTTGGGCACTGGTGCCGGCTCTTGTTGTTATGGCATTGGCATTAAAGAAATTCTCCCCACTTCCTTCTTTATTTGCAGGTGTTGTTGTGGGCGGCGCTTTTGCGATGGTGATGCAAGGGCAAAGCCTTCAGGCTGTATTTGACTATGCGAATAACGGATATGCTATTCAAACGAATATCGTCGAGATTGATACATTGCTGAATCGAGGTGGTGTTCAATCAATGATGTGGACAATCTCGTTAGTGCTTATCGCTCTAGCATTTGGAGGGGCGCTCGAGACGACAGGCTGCTTGAGAAGTATTATTAATGCGATAAAAAGCAAAGCGAAGACGTTTGCTAGTACGCAGGTTGCGGCGGTTGGTACGGCGTTCTCAACTAACTTAGTAGCGGGCGACCCCTATTTGTCGGTAGCGCTGCCAGGACGGATGTATTCTCCGGTTTACCGCGGAATGGGCTACTCTACTCTTAATCTTTCGCGAGGTATTGAAGAGGGAGGAACGTTAATGTCACCTCTTATTCCTTGGAATGCAGGGGGAGCATTTGTTATATCCGCACTTGGTTTGGGCGTGTCGGGAGGCAACCTTGAAAACTTGCTATATATTCCGCTGGCATTTGCCTGCTGGACCGCGCCTCTCATTGGCATCTTCTATGCCTATGTTGGTTGGTTTTCACCTAAAGCCACCGAGAAAGAGCGTGAAGAGTGGAAGTCGACGGGGGCAAAAATTGCGAAGTTTAACGATGATGGAACGCCAGTCACCGATTGAACAGCTCCGACTAATAACTTGCAAAGCGCATAAGGCTTAACGTAGATTCATTAACACGGTTATTTAACGAGACTTTTTGAGATCCGATAAAAAGTCTCGTTTTAAATTGTGCCTGTGTTGTCCAACTCTTTTGAGTAGTCCGTTATGAATAATATAAAAAACGCTGTAGCGCTCTTAATATTGCTTGTTCTAAGCGTGAAATGTTGTCTTGCGCACGTAGATGACTATGTTATTCGCGAGCACGCAGGCGGGCTGGCTTTTCCTAAGTCGATGACTTTGCTGCCTGATAATTCACTGTTAATTTCACATAAGCACGGAGTGATTACCCGAGTCACCAGTGAAAAAACGCAAAAGGAATTTTCATTGTCTTTGCCCGAGCTTTACAGTGAGGGGCAGGGCGGTGTACTTGATTTGCTGGTTATCAGTGGGTTTAGCGAATCTCACCACATGACGTCGAGCGAACTTTTAATATCGTACTCAAAGGGAACAGCAGAGGACAATCGGCTGGCGATTGTGTCAGCGACATTTTCTTTCAGTGAAGGGATTACAAACCTCAAGCCTGTTTTTGAAGTGAACGACGGGAAAGATACGCCTGTGCACTATGGCGGTAAATTGCTCAAATTACCTGAAGGCGGTTATCTCGTAACAACAGGAGACGGCTTTGATTACCGAGAACAAGCGCAGGTTATTAGTTCCCATTTAGGTAAAATCATAGGTTTTACACTAGATGGCCAACCGTTGCCCTCCCCCGCGTTTGAAGAAGCACCATACGTTTACAGCTTGGGCCATCGTAATCCGCAAGGACTGGTGAACTTTAACGGAGACATCTATCAGCACGAGCACGGTCCGGATGGCGGCGATGAATTAAATCTTATTGTAAAAGGTAATAATTATGGCTGGCCGGTAATTACTAAAGGACTCGATTACTCGGGTGCCCGAATTTCTCCTTTCATTCAATACAAGGGGATGGAAAACCCATTGGTTGATTGGACGCCCTCCATTGCTCCCTCTTCCATGGCGGTTTATGCGCATACCGCGTTCGCGTCGTTAGAAAATACGTTACTGGTTAGTTCACTTAAAGCACAGCATTTATTCGCCGTTTATGAGGCCGCCAATGGTTGGAAAGCGGTGCCCATAATCGACCAACTAGAGACACGACTTCGAGACGTAAAGGTCGATGCAAGTGGTAATATTTGGGTTTTGACAGACGGCGAAAATGCAAAAATTTTCAAAATTTCTCCATCGTAAGCGATGGACGACGCTTTGATTTAGTGTGAAGCACTACCAATACAGAGGATTAAAGGTCAGACCAATAGAGGTCGTGCGGAGATAATTTTGTATGTAATTTGTACTGGTAGTACCATAAATATTATAAATGTCTGGCATAAATACAACACGGTTATTTATTTAGTTCGTTACTGAATAATAAACAAAAACAATAGAATGAATTTCAGAGTTAATTCTTAACGTAATGAAAATAAAGCATAAAATCTAAATTTTTCGCATTTCCGTCCTTTTTATACGCTAACAGAGACAAGGTTCAAGGACGTATGTATAGGTAAAATATCGGTTCGCACATACCCCATCTCTTTTTATGCAAACATTACGTAAGCCGTGAAAATCGGTTAAAATACCCTTCATTTTTATATGCGTATAGCTAAGACCGACTTAACACTACGCCCAAGTAAAACTAAGACCGAGAGAACTATATGAGTTTGTATTC
>MDSV01244153.1_pt1 | contig 12064 bp, 11 predicted proteins | sample 810851 | NCBI WGS metagenome assembly MDSV01 (sample SAMN05326640, study PRJNA326480) | marine metagenome | isolation source: seawater | place: Atlantic Ocean: North East | collected 2012 | reverse complement strand
TTCTATCGGATCCAGATACCACCATGATGGCCTCCTATGGCGCATGGGGAGAAAAAGTTTTATACGGCAAAAAAAGCGTCGGGTGCATTCGTTCCACCGTTGTTATAGATACAGAGGGAACCATTGTAAAACACTGGAAACGAGTGCCTAAGGCAGAAGCGCATCCACAAAAAGTGTTTGAATTTATTCAGTCCCTTTAACCTGCTGGCGCGTAATAAACTCTTTTGCGAGAGACCGATATGCCGCGGTTCCAACACAGTGCGGATCGTGCTTATTGACCGGTAGTCCATAACTGGGGGCTTCACTTAAGCGAATATTCCGAGGAATCAAGGTTTCAAATACGCGATCTCCAAAATGCTTGATTACCTCTTGAACTACTTGCTGTGAGAGATTGGTGCTTGGATTATACATCGTCATCAAAATTCCACTGATGTGTAACCGCGTGTTCCCAGCATCCGCGATTTGCTGAACAATATCCACCATCACACCCAATCCCTCCAGCGCAAGATATTCGCACTGCATCGGGATGATTACCTCATCCGCCACATTCAACGCATTCATAAACAAGATGCCGAGCGACGGCGGACAATCTAATAAAATCACATCATACCGCTCCGAAGAAACAATGGGCTCCAAGGCCCTTTCTAGTTTATGCAAATAGTCATCGTGGCGAGCAATCGCAATTTCAGCTCCTGCTAAATCCAATTCGGAGGGAATAATATCCAAGTTCTTCACTGCCGTAGATTGAATCTGATCCAATCCCAAACACTCCTCCAGTAAAGCCGGGAAAATACTCGCCCCCGGCGTCTTCTCCACGCCCAACCCACTGGTAGCATTGGCTTGCGGATCTAAATCCACCAAGAGAACCCGTTTATTTTTCTCCGCCAAACAAGCCGAAAAATTTATAGCTGTGGTTGTTTTACCAACCCCACCCTTTTGATTTGCTAAAGCTATAACCACCGTCTGCATTGTTCTATACTACCCCATGGTTCAATATGCTTAAACCATAAATTGCCGCCGTTTCCGTTCGCAAGATACGAGATCCAAAGCTCACCGCTTGGGCGCCTGCATCCACAGCCCCATCCACTTCGTCTTGCGTGAAGTCTCCTTCCGGCCCAATTAGCAAAGAGACCGATTTCACCCCTCTCAGCTCCACTTTCTGCAACGGTTGAGCCCCTGGATAGAGCGACGCTATCAACGAGCATTCATACGATTTTAATAGCGGAAATACCTCCATCAAAGGCTGTACAGGATGAAGTTTTGGCATCCAGCGTGCTTCACACTGCTCGGCAGCACTTTGAATAATTTGATGCCAGCGCTGCACTTTTTTTTCACTGAGGCGAGATTCGGTATGTTGCGTAAGAACGGGTCGAATGGCCGTTGCTCCCAATTCAACTGCTTTTTGCAATACCCATTCCCATCGATCTAGCTTTGGCAGCGCTTGAATTAATTCCACCTCAGTAGCTGGTTTAGGCTCCTGCCACCGCTCACATAACGTTAAGAATACCTCCCGCTTTGAAAGCTGATTCACAACAGCGATCGCCACCTGTCCTTGACCATCAAAAATCGTAAGCTCCTGCCCCTCCGCCACGCGCACAACACGAGCCAAATGATGCGACTGCTCTGGCGAAAGAACGATCCGAGACTCAGCCCATCGTGCCGATTCGACCAGACAATTTATTCTCATTCATCGTTCTCAAGTTTTTGCTTACGATCGTAAAATCGACTCGCATCCTTTTGAAGCTTTACCGATTCTTCAAAATGATTTTTATCTAGAGAAGTGCATAATTTTTCCATCGCTTTTCTCTCTTTTCCAGAAAGTTTGGCCGGCACCTCAATGTTCACCATTACATGCTGGTCCCCTTTTCCGTATCCATGAGCTTGATCTTTGATTCCCTGACCTTTCATTCGGAACATTTTCCCATTTTGAGTGCCAGCAGGAATCTTTAATTTAACATCGCCATAGAGCGTTGGTACTTTTATTTCTCCACCCAGCATAGCAATATTAAAAGGCACTGGAACTTCTAAAAGGATATCCAAATTATTACGCCGAAAGAATGCATGGTCACGTACATGAAATACAATGAACAGATCCCCCGCCGGCCCTCCTCTTGCGCCCTGCTCACCCTTTCCTGCCAAGCGTTGACGCGAACCCGACTCCACTCCGGCAGGAATCTTTAACTTTATCTTCTCTCTTGTTCCAGTATCATTACTATTAAGTGTTAGAGTCCGTGTTGAGCCTAAAACAGCCTCTTCAAAATCTACTTCTAAATTATATCGCAAATGTGCGCCCCTAACTGGCCCACTGCGACGTCGTCCGCCATTAAGCATGTCGGAAAAGATATCTCCTAAATCTCCCGAAAATGAAAACTGTTCGAATATATCATTAGCATTACTAAATCCCCCACCGAACCCTCCTCCAAAGCCTCCACCTGCGTTAAATGCTTGATGCCCAAACTGATCATATTGCGCTCTTTTTTGCTGATCGGCTAATATTTCATAAGCTTCTGCCGCTTCTTTAAATTTTTCTTCAGCAATAGAATCTCCCTCATTTTGATCAGGGTGATACCTCATAGCGGTCTTCCGATAAGCTTTTTTAATTTCTTCAGGTGATGCTGAACGTGATAAACCCAATACTTCGTAATAATCCCGCTTTTCCGCCATCGCTACTCGCCCCCTTCCGCAGCCGAACCGGATGAAACAACAACCTGAGCGGCTCGCAATAGCTTATCACCCATCAGATACCCTTTGCGCACTTCATTCATACAAAACCCCTCCGCATGCTCGGCAGATGGCATATGGGTTAAAGCTTCATGATAATGAGGATCGAATGCCTCTCCCACTGCCGTAATCGGCTTTACCTTAAATCGATCTAAAACCGACTTAAATTGATCTAGAACCAATGTAAACCCTTCCATCACCGCAGGGTCAGCCACTTGCTTCTTTGCCGTTTCCAATCCGAGCTCAAAATGATCCAACACAGGTAGTACCTCCAACAATAAATCTTCATTGGCTCTCTGATATAACTCTAAACGCTCTCTCTGAGTTCGATTCCGGAAATTTGCAAAATCCGCCTGTAATCGAACAAACTGGTCTCGCAGCGACTCCTCTTCTTCAACCGTTGCTTCAATTACTTCTGTATCTGGAAGCGCATCTGTCGCATCTTCGGTTGCCTTAACTTCTGGGTCGTTCTTTTTTTCGTCTTTACTCATTGAAAGTATCTCCATTTGCAAGGACTGAAAAATACGCAATCTATCGAAGGTGTCAACTGGTCATTGCTGATCTTATCCATTCTGTCTCAATCAGATCTCAGTAGATCTGATCGCCTCCGCGCTAAGCGGCTCTGCCTCTTCTTTTGTTATCTTCTAACGAGGGAGTTAAACAAGCGACTCCTTTTGTATGGGAAATTTCGTCTCACGCTCCATGCATTGTTCTTTTTAGCTGCATGATAAATAGAAACAGGCTCCACAAAAACATCACGCCAAGCGCAATCCCCAAGACCGCCCATCCGCCCCATAGAGCCAAAAGTGGAATAGCCAGGCCCGTCCATAAACCACCACCCATAAAAGGTTCATGCAATAACTGCTTCGATGCAAACGCACTAGCCGCTTCGGTCTTACAATCGGGATCAACGGTTCTTAAAAGCAATAACCCCGTCGCCGTCACGCCCATCGATTGTCCCAACTCCGCAATAGCTCGCTCAAACCAAGCATCGTTAAATACCCGCGGTGCAATCACCCGCAAGCAGAAGAAATTCCAGAGCATTCCCCCCACCACCAATAGCACCAAAGGCACCCAACCCGCTGCCACGATATCCAACTGAATCGATGCAATCGCGGACACCACTAAAAAATCGAGCGACGCATTCTGAACCTGCAACATCAGCCCTCGGCAAATTAATTTTGTTCGATCAAATGCATCACAAAATAACTGCACAACCACCCCGCCCAACATGCACAGCGGAAATAAAGGAAAGCTCGCCATCAACTCGCCCCAACGACCTGGCAAAACCGATGCGATTTTCAAGAAGCTCTCTTTAAAAATCCATCCCAATAAAATAGCAAGCCCTACAAAAGCTAGCTGTAAAGAGAGGGTCCCCACAATATCACTCGAGATGGTGAGCGTTCCTACCGCTCGTCGCTCTGCCAAAGGAATTGGTGCATGCGAAGCTACCAGCCCACGCCGAATCGCCCAGTTCACCAGTGCCATCCCCATGATAATCGCCCCTAAAATACCAACCGTTGCCGCCGCTAAAGCCATATCTTTAATTTCATGAAATCCCAACGAATCGAACACGGGCGCCATTCCGCCTGCGGTTCCATGTCCCCCTTCAAACCCGACCGGCATGATCCCCGCATACACATCAGGTACCCCAAACCACGGTCCCAACAAAAGAAGCACTATCAAGCACCCCACCGCATACTGGCCCCAAGCCACCAACTGCCCATAGGCCAATTGCCGACTACAGCTCTTCCAAACCGTTTTAATTTTCGGCACCCGCACACCCATAAATAAAGCTGCAAAAACGATGTTAATCAATAAGCCGGGTAACGTGTTCCACCCCGCTGTTAAGGCAGGATTCACAGAGATGCCATTATATCGTAGCCATTGCCAAACAATCAATCCGATCAAGCCGCCAACCACGCTTGCCGGCAAAAAAAGACGCTGAATCCAATTCACCTTACGGCGCAAAACAACACCCACCATTAATAAGCCAGCTAAGATTCCAAATGAGATCATGTCACCTCTCCCTGCATGGAAAAGAATCTAGCCAAGATCGATGTGGGTGTCGAGCCGATCAACGACGCAGAACTCCATCCGCTGTCCGCTTGACGCTCTTCCCTTGCAACGGCTTAATAGACCCATGACAACTATCGACCCAAATCAACTACTCCTAACCGCGCAACATGCGGTGAGCTCAGCCGCCTTGCATGTCAACGAAAACCTCCATCGACGCGAAGAGTCGCTCTCGACTGATTCCCACGATATCAAGCTCGCCCTCGATGTAGAGTGCCAAGCCCTCATCGAAACCTGCATTCATGAATCGTTCCCTGAGCACGCCATCCTCGGAGAAGAAGGAGCCACTCCCAAACTCGATATGCCCTATGAATGGATTATCGATCCTATCGATGGAACCGTTAATTTTTCACATGGATTTCCCTATTGGTGTAGTTCCGTTGCCGTTCAGTATAATGGAAAAACGATTGCGGGCGCCGTTTATGCTCCGGAGACTAATGAACTTTTTTCTGCGACTATTAGCGAGCCTGCCTGCTGCAACGGAGTTGCAATTCAAGCAGCCCAACGCCCCCATCTTGCCGATGCCATGGTGCTCACCGGCATGAATAAGCAACGCATCTATACCGATCAGCCCGCCTTTTCCACCTTCTCTTCGCTTGCCAACCAAGCGCAGAAGATCCGTATTTCAGGTGCCGCCGCTCTTGATCTCTGCCACGTGGCGGCCGGAAAATGTGATGCCTTTCTAGAATACGGCCTCTACGTATGGGATTTTGCTGCTGCCGGTTTAATAGCTCAACAAGCCGGAGCAATTTTTACCTTACACCCCGACCTTGCGGTTCCCCATCGAGCCGCTGTTCTCTGCGCCAATCAAGATTTGCACACCGAATTAGAACTGCTCTGGAAAGAAGGTATACCTCATGCCTAAGAGTCCGGCTATCCATGAGTTATATGAAGCCGCCGTGCAAAATGTGGAAGCCGATCTCAACTTTGGTCGACGGGTATACAAACGCCATAACAAAACGGAACCCAAACAAATCCGTGAAGATTTTTGCGGAACCGCCCTCTTGGCCACCTGCTGGACTCAACAAAATCCCACACACTCAGCTTGCGGTATTGACCTTCATCAACCCACCTTAGACTGGGCCAAGCAGCACCATCTCGTACCTCTCACGCCAGATGAGCAAGCCCGCATAGATCTGCGATGCGAAGACGTGCTAACTACACAACCGCCTAAAGTCGATCTTACCTTTGCTCTCAACTTTTCCTTCTGTGTTTTTAAGCAACGCAAACAGTTACTCACCTACTTTAAGAATGTCCGCTCCGGGCTTAAAAAAAATGGACTATTCATTCTCGATATCTATGGAGGAACCGAATCCACTATCGTCAAAAATAATAAAGCACGAGATATTCCTGGATTCACAACCCAGCAGGGTGTCGATGTTCCTTGTTTTGAATATATCTGGGATCAAGCTGTCTACAACCCAATCAATCATCACACCACCTGCCATATCCATTTCAATGTGCCCGGCATAAAAAGATATAACCGTGCTTTTACATATCACTGGCGACTCTGGACGCTGCCCGAAATTCGTGAAATCATGCAGGAAGCTGGATTTTCAAAAAGCGAAGTCTATCTACACGACTTTGATGAAAACGGCGAATCGGATGAAACCTTTCGCCTTCGCTCAACCTATGAAAACGTAGAAGGCTGGCTTGCCTATATCGTTGGCATTAACTCTTATGAGGATCCCTTATGACCAAAATCGAACGCGCACGAACCGCTAAAACCATTCTCGATCGTCTCTATCCCACCGTGCCTATTCCCCTTGATCATACCGACCCCTTTACCCTACTTATTGCAGTTCTTCTCTCCGCACAATGCACCGATAAACGCGTTAATTTAGTGACCCCTGCGCTCTTTAAAATAGGCCCCACTCCACAAAAAATGGCGCACCTATCCGTCGCTGAAATTCTCGGATGCATTAAAACCTGTGGTCTCGCTAACAGCAAAGCCAAGAATGTGAAGCGCCTCGCAGAACTTTTACTAGAGCGACACGATGGTATTGTACCTGCAAATTTTGAAGCCCTAGAAGCACTTCCTGGAGTCGGCCATAAAACCGCCGGAGTTGTCATGAGCCACGCATTCCATATCCCCGCCTTTCCCGTCGACACCCATATTCATCGTCTCGCCCAACGCTGGAAATTAACCTCTGGAAAAAATGTAGTTCAAACCGAAATCGATCTTAAAAAACTGTATCGTCGCGACGACTGGGGAAATCTGCACCTTCAAATCATCACCTATGGAAGAGAACACTGCACCGCCCGCCGCTGCCACGGACTTACATGCGAGATCTGCCGCACTTGTTTCCCTAATCGGATTAAACCGATTCATGCAAAAAAATCATAAGTGCTTTTGCCTTCTCTCTCGATTAACACTATCTTGCCGGCATGGAAAATATCTGGATTGCTTTAGGACTTACGATTTTTGCTGGCCTCGCAACGGGGATCGGCAGCGCCCTTGCATTCTTGGCCAAACGAACTGACTTTCGCTTTTTATCGATCGCCACCGGCTTTTCAGCTGGCGTTATGCTCTATGTCTCCTTTGTGGAGATCTTCATTAAAGGCGCTGACTCTCTTACTGACCATTACGGCGATCCATTAGGCCACTGGATTAACGTCGCCTCCTTCTTTGGAGGTCTTGGACTGATAGGCATCATCGATGCCCTTATTCCACATGCCGAAAACCCACATGAAATTCATACTGAGTTTGAAACCACCCCGCTCTCCGATCCCTCCGCCCCACTACCTACCGCCGAAGAGTTACAAATGAAAACGATTGCCACCACTGGAAACGCTGACATGCCCAACCGTAGACTACTGAGGATGGGTCTCTTCACTGCCCTTGCTATTGCCATTCATAATTTTCCAGAAGGACTCGCAACCTTTCTTGCCGCCCTTGAAGATCCTTCCCTTGGCGTAGCTATCGCCATCGCCATAGCCCTGCATAACATTCCAGAAGGAATCAGTGTCTCTGTGCCTATTTTTTATGCCACCGGCAATCGAAAGAAAGCCTTTTTCTGGTCCTTCATGAGCGGGTTAGCTGAGCCCATTGGCGCCATTATCGCCTACACCGCACTCAGACACTTTGTCGGCGGCGAGAACGGAGTTATCCCCTCCAATATTATGGGCATCCTTTTCGGCGGTGTCGCCGGCATAATGGTTTATATCAGCCTCGATGAACTTCTGCCCACCAGCCGCGCCTATGGCAAAGGGCACGACAGCATGATCGGGCTCGTTGCAGGCATGGCCATCATGGCGTTGAGTTTACTTCTCATGCGGTGATCGACAGGTTCTTTGCTTTTATCCGAAACCTTAAATGAGTACTATTTCAAATATTAAAGGAAAGGGAAGAATCATGTTTCCAGAAGTACGATTACGTCGACTCCGCCAAAGCAACGGTATTCGCCGCATGCTAAGCACACCCCTACCCGGACCCGAAAAACTCATTTGGCCCACATTTGTGATCCCCGGAGAAAATAGACGAGAGCCGATTGAATCAATGCCCGGTCAAGCCCGACTTAGTACTGATAAACTACTCATCGAACTGGCTCAACTTGTTCAAAACGGTCTCGGTGGTGTTCTCCTATTTGGATTAGCCGACACCGGCGAAAAAGATTCTCATGGTAGCGCCGCCTATGCGACCCATGGAACCGTTCAAGAAGCCATTAGAGCTGTCAAAGAAGCTTTTCCTCAACTCGTTGTAATTGCCGACGTATGCGTATGCGCCTACACCAATCATGGCCACTGTGGCCCGTTGAATTCGACCGGCGGGGTGGATAATGATGCATCTCTCTCTATTCTCGAAAAAGTAGCCTGTTCCATGGCAGCTGCCGGGGCAGATATCGTCGCGCCATCAGCTATGATGGATGGACAAGTAATAGCGATTCGCAAAGCACTTGATGCTGCGGATTATACTCAGACCCTCATTATGTCTATATCCACCAAATTTGCATCTTCTCTTTACAGTCCTTTTCGAGACGCTGAAAAATCAAGCCCTGGAGAAGGAGACCGTAATGGCTATCAAGCTGCTCCCGGTGATCTCCGGACCGCCCTTAGAGAATCTAAATTTGATGAAGATGAAGGCGCTGACATTTTAATGCTAAAACCTGCCTTATTCTACCTAGATATTCTTAGTCACCTGCGTGCCAATACCGATCTACCCCTTGCCGTGTATAATGTTAGCGGAGAATACGCCATGCTCCACGCCACTGCTGATCGCGGGTGGGGAGATTTAAAAGCTATGGTACGTGAATCCATGATTTCCCTTTCACGATCCGGTGCAGACTTAATTATCACTTATTGGGCAAACCAATACGAACAGCTTCTTCAGGACTAAAACATGTCATCATCACATTGGTTTGAAAGAGCAAAAGCAGTCATTCCCGGGGGAGTGAATAGCCCTGTTCGCGCTTTCAACAGCGTCGGAGGAACGCCTGTCTATTTTTCTTCTGGGAAAGGAGTAATTGTACAGACCGAAGACGGCGCCGATTTAATCGACTTCTGCGGATCTTGGGGGCCACTCATTTTAGGCCATGCTCGAGATGAGGTGATCGAAACCGTTAAAAAAACCGCCGAACAAGGAATGACGTTTGGAGCTAATACGCGCCTCGAAGCCGAATTTGCCGAACTGCTGTGCCATCAAATTCCTGAGATGGATATGGTCCGTCTCGTCAATTCAGGGACCGAAGCGGTTATGACTGCCATTCGACTCGCGAGGGGTTATACCAATAGGCGTAAAATCATTAAATTCGAAGGCTGCTATCATGGCCACACCGACTACATGCTTGTGGCATCCGGTAGCGGGCTTCTCACCGGCGGAATCTCATCCTCTGCCGGCGTCTCAAAAACTGCTACCGCAGAAGTATTTGTCGCCCCCTACAATGATCTTGAATCCACACAAGCCATTCTCGCCGAACACGGGGATGACATTGCCGCTGTTATCGTTGAGCCGATCGCAGGAAATATGGGACTAGTCAAGCCAGCCGAAGGCTTCCTCGAGGGCCTTCGAAAGGCAACCCAAACCGCCGGAGCGATCCTTATCTTTGATGAAGTGATTAACGGCTTCCGATTAGGGCCAACATCCTACGGTCATATGTGCGGTGTTCACCCCGATCTTACTACACTCGGAAAAATCATTGGAGGCGGGCTACCTATTGGAGCCATTGGCGGAACAAAATCGATCATGGAACATCTCGCCCCACTTGGCCCCGTCTATCAAGCTGGAACCTTAAGCGGTAATCCAGTTGCCGTTGCCTCTGGCAAAAAAACCGTGGAACTTCTCCGAGATGAATCCCCATATCTCAAAATGGAAATTCTTGGCCAGCGAATGGCAAAAGGTCTCCAGCACGTCGCTACCGAAAAAGAGTTAGATCTCCACTGTGCTCAACTAGGAGGCATGTTCACTCCCTTCTTTCGCAAAGATGTAGTAACAAACCTGGAAGGTTCAAAAGCCTGTGATCAAAAAGCTCACGCACGTTACTTTCATCATATGCTGCAACACGGATTTTACACCCCGCCCAGTGGATTTGAAGTCACCTTTATCTCTGGAGTACATACCCACGAACAGATTGATGCTTTCATCGAAGCATTCTATCAATTTGAAGGCTAGTTCGTTCCCACTCCTATTAACGATTTGTAAAATTCTTTAACTATTATGGTGTATTCGTAGGAATGTTTTCAGCAAAATGTTCCAATATATATGAAAAAAGCAGAACCCTCAATAAACTTGGATAATGAAACAGTTTCGCTAGCGCTTGTTAGTTACTCATAATTGAGCTACTTTTCTCCACTTAATCGCTAAATGTTAGGCATAAAATGAACTGGATCATTAAGAAAATAGTGGGCTCAAAAAATGAGCGTGACCTCAAAAAGATGCACCCTATGGTCACTGCGATTAATGCTTTCGATAAAACATTCCAATCACTCAGCGATGAAGAGCTAAAATCCAAAACCACCGATTTTCGTGAACGGCTGGCAGCAGGCGAAAGTTTAAAGGACATCGAGCTAGAAGCATTTGCCGTTGTTAAGAATGCGGCTCGCCGCCTCTGCGGATCCACCATTCAAGTCTGCGGACACGATCTTGCTTGGGAAATGATTCACTTTGATGTGCAGCTCATTGGCGGGATGGCCATCCATAATGGCATGATTGCTGAGATGGCAACCGGTGAAGGGAAAACGCTTGTCGCAACCCTACCTGTTTATCTCAATGCACTAAGTGGAAAAGGTGTACATGTGGTAACCACGTCTGATTATCACTCGCAGCGCGATTCGGAATGGATGGGACACCTTTATCAATGGCTCGGGCTCACCATCGGTTGCCTCAAAAATATGATGCCTCCTCACGAACGTCGCGAAATGTATCTACGTGATATAACCTATGGAACCAACTCCGAATTTGGCTTCGATTATCTGCGGGATAATATGGCTTACACGCCCGAAGATATGGTTCAACAGCAAGGGCATCACTTTGCAATCGTTGATGAGATTGACTCGATCTTGATCGACGAAGCTCGGACTCCACTCATCATTTCAGGGCCTGCCCCCTACTCCTCCACCCAATATAGCGAACTCCAGCCTGCCGCATCTCGTCTTGTTCGGCGACAACGAGACCTCTGCAATCAGCTGCTGAAAGATGCAAAAATACTGCTCGATCAAGACGAGGAAGAAGAAGCCTCTCTCAAGCTCTATCAAGTCTTTGAAGGCACCCCTAAAAACAAACAGTTGATGCAACTCATCGAAGACATCAACATCCGAAAAATGCTGGAAAAAACGCAAATGAAAATGCTTTCCGACGCCTATAAAGAAACCTCCCGAGAACTTCGTCAGGAACTCTTCTTTACCATTGATGAAAAAGGGCATGATGCCAGCCTAACCGAAAAGGGCTGTGCCGAACTCAACCCCAATGATCCTGAAATGTATGTACTGCCCGATATGGTTGCGCTGATGTCTGAGCTCGACGGAAAAGAAGACCTCGGCCCAGAAGCGCTGATGGAGCAACGCCGAACTATTCAAGATGATTATGCCATCCGCAACGAACGAATCCACGCAGTAGACCAATTGATTCGTGCCTTCACCATCTATGAAAAAGATGTCGATTATGTCGTTCAAGATAATCAGGTGGTGATTGTCGATGAGCATACTGGCCGGCTCATGACAGGGCGGCGCTGGAGTGACGGTCTCCACCAAGCCGTTGAGGCAAAAGAGGGCGTAAAAATTGAACGTGAAACGCAAACTCTTGCCACCGTAACCATTCAGAACTACTTCCGTA
>MDSV01222931.1_pt1 | contig 12065 bp, 9 predicted proteins | sample 810851 | NCBI WGS metagenome assembly MDSV01 (sample SAMN05326640, study PRJNA326480) | marine metagenome | isolation source: seawater | place: Atlantic Ocean: North East | collected 2012 | reverse complement strand
ATTCTTGATATTTCTCATTATCACCCAGGTAAAATTTAGCTTTGTTTAAATTCTTAACGCGTGTGATCAATTCCTCTTTTGAATTTATATCCTCAACAATATTCTGATTTTCAAATACATAATTACTTTTTTCTTTTTTCTCTAAATCAAATAAAAAATTTAAGAAAAGAATTTTTTTATTTTTAATTATAGCCTCAATTAAAACACTTGATGAATGAGCAACTATAACATCAGCCCAATTTATTAATTCAGATGTGTTATACTCATTAGTAATATTTTTTTGTATATGTAATGGCCTGAATTGCCCTCTTGGTTTAAATTTAATCTTTAATTCAACATTATCAATTTTTTTTAATTCTTCATAAATCATTTGCCAAGATTTTTCTGAAAATCTAGGCCGTGTCATAATTAAGACCTTCAATTTTCTATTATTACTATCTGGATTATATTCTTTTAGTTTATATTTATAAACACCCTCTACTTCATCAATCCAATCTAATGAATAACGCGGGCTTACTATTCTAATAAATTTTTTTTTGTTTTCCTCGGTCTCTTCTATATTGATAATTTGATCCTGAACGATTGTGTGATCGTATAGACTGAAATCTTCTGTCTTTATTTTTGAAACCTCCCCTAATTCTATTCCCACAATATAACAATTGTATTTAATATTTGTTTCTTTACACGCCTCATATAAAATTTGTTTGTACCTTCCTGGTAAGCCGTGATCAATATTTATTGATTTTATTTTATGTTTTTTAATAAAAGCAACCACATGCTTTCTATGAAATAATGTATATTTATGATAAAAATAATACCAAACTCTATTCAACTTAATGTTAACAAATTTTGGAAGAAATATTGTAAATTTTAATAAAAGACTAATTAATAATGATTTTTTATTAAGCTTATTTACATTAACAAATTGAATTTTATATTTTTTTAATAATTCATTAAATCCATAAAACTTTAAATTATGAACTGGAAAAATATTCATAATTGAAAAACTAGAATCAATATTTTTTTTTAAATTCACAGTAATAGGCACAAAGTTATCGTAATCAGGGAATTGATGAACAATAAATAAGTGCATTATCTATTATTGGTATAAGTTATTTTTATAAATTCTTTTATATATTTTGATAAATTTTGATTATTTATTTCAGTCATTTCTAAACTATTTTTTATGTAATAATATCCAAGCCTACTAGAAAGTAAATTACCCTCCTTTCTAAGGCTTGATGCTCTTGCAACATAAGCTATACCAATTCTTGAAGTAAAAGCATCTTCAGATCTAAGATTAAATGGAACCTCACCATTATTAATCTTATTCAGTTTATTATCCTTTTTAATAAAAATTGAACCTTTTTCTTCTTTACAAGCAATTACGGTATCAAAATTATTATTTATAAGCTTATTGATCATTTTATCAAATATATTAGGGTTTCTAAGTGGAAAATTTTCAGTTGCCACTACAACTATATCAATAGTTTTTTTTTTTTCTAAACGATCTAAGAAAAAAGTTAATATTGATTTAATATTTATAAAGCTATCTGATAGATATTTTGGTCTTAAAAAAGGTACTTTGATGTTAGCGTTTAAGCCAATTTTTTTACTCTTCTTATTGTCTGTTGCTAGATAAATATTTTTTATCAATTTAGATTTTTTCAACTGACTAATTGTAACTTCTAAAAGAGAAAGTTTATTATCAACTCGCAGCGTCTCTCCTCTTAATGGAATAATTGCAACACAGTTTGGATTAATTTCATTTTCTAAAATATTTGATTTAAAATCTTGACTAAGAGATTCTAGTATATTTACAATTTTTTTACATCTATTTGGTTCCATATCTTGATTAATACCATGCCAATGATAAACGGATGCGTCAGGTTCATAAATAATTTTGTATCCTTTATTTATAACTTCATTACCCCAAATCCTATCTTCTATGTGTTTTGTTTTTTCATCAAAAGGTATCTTGATCCATAATTTCTTTTTAAATGCACTGTTTGCATTATGAAAAAATGTATCTTTTTTTTGAATTTTCTTTTCAGGGCCAAATAAGTTTAAAAGATCTCTTTTATCAAAATCACTAGAGTAGCTTAATGGTTTTTGTCTTCCATATACGCCTGCTACCTTTGGATCTTTAAGTGCATATGAAATTTTTTTTAACCAATTATTATTTATAGGGATACAATGTGCTGAAAGACAAACAATTATAGTGCCTCTAGATTTTCTAATTCCTAAATTAATTGCTTTACCTGGTAAAAATTTTTTTATCTTAACAACTTTAACTGGAAATTTTTTTGCTCTATCTACTGTTTTGTCTTTAGAATTGTTATCTACAAGAATTACCTCAAAATTATCATAATTTTGCTCAAATATCTTTTTTAAACATTGCTCAATCCATCTTTCTTCATTTTTAGTTCTAATAATTATAGAAATTTTTTCTACAGTTTTTTTCATTTTAATAAATTTTTATTTGATAGCTTATTTATATCTGTACATCCGCTAAGTGCAAAAGCTGATTTGAATTCATCATAAAAAAAATCTAATATTCTTGATACTCCATTAGCACCATCTAAAATCAAGCCCCATATTGCTGGTCTTCCAATTGAAACAATGTCTGCACCTAAACTTAATGCTTTAAACATATCTGTGCCTGTTCTTATACCACCATCAAATATTATCTGTTTATTTTTATTTTTTTTTCTAATTTTTACAAGTGCTTCCAGAGATGAAACACCTGATTCTAATACTCTTCCTCCATGATTTGAAACCCATATGATATCAGCCCCATTTTTGAAACTTTTTTGTGCATCGGAAGAGCTCATTACCCCTTTGATAATAATTGGGAGTTTAGTTTGTTTTCTAAGCCAACGAATATCTTTCCAGTTTAATTTTGACATGTGATGTAAAGGTGCTTTGGGCAAGCCAATTCTTCCTTTTTTTCTAGCATCGTATTTATCTTCCATAATATCATATTTTATACTTCTAACAGGTGAGTCTGCTGTTATACAAATTGCCTTCACGCCTAACTTCGTAATCTTTTTTATTTGTTCTAAAGTCCATTTTTTTGGTTTTAATGAATAAAATTGGTAAATTATATTTAAATTTTTATTTGATTTCATAATTTCATCAATTTTTATTGCAGAAACCGCACTTAAACACATGAATGTGCTTCTGCTAAAAGCTCCTAAAGCCAAATCTAATTCACCTTTTTTATTATATTGAGTCATATAACCAACTGGTGAAATAATCATTGGAAATCGTAAATTTTTACCAAGAAATTTTTTATTTATTTTTAGCTTAGATACATCGTTTAATATTTCCTGATTAATTTTATATTTTTTAAAAGAGTTTAAATTTTCATTCAAAGTGTGCTCTCTTTCACTTCCACAGTTCATCCAGTTCCACTTTTTTTTTGAAACTTTCTTTTTAGCCAAAACATTAGCTTGTCTTAAAGATAAAAATAATTTTTTCATAAGATTTAGTTTATTTCTCCAAAAAATTTAATTAATTTTAAATTTTGTTGAGGTGTAACTAGTTCTTTAAAATTTAGATCCACAAAATTTTTCATCTGTTTTAGAAAACCAGGCCTTAACTTATTATTCTCTTTGTAGCTATATTTTAAAATAGATTTATACTCTTTTCCAAAAAAATTATTTTTAGATTTTATTGTCTTGTTACCATTATAAATATTCAATTTTTCAATTGGTGATAAATGCCAGAGGGTATTATCTTTAAATCTCACTTTAATTGATGCATTTTCTGCATCGTTAGAATTAATCTTTACAAAAATAGGAAAGTTTTTATTAGTAGTTAATAAAAGAGAAATAGATTTTAATTTTTTATCGTTATATGACCACTTTTTAAAAATCTTTAGTTCTCCAAATAAAAAAAATGATAAATCAAATATATGGCTTGAAGAACCCGTGTGTAAAAAAATTTTATTTACTTTTTTTTTGTATTTTTTTTTTAAAATGTCATAATTTTCTGAAATATTAATATCTACTGATTTTATCAAACTTTTTTTTATTTTATTTTTTAAAATTTTTGTTACTTCATAATTTCTTCGATTATAAGCAATTGCTTTATTATTTAAAAAATTTTTAGAATTTAAAATTTTTTTTAAAATTCCATAGTTATAGTGTAATGGTTTTTCAATTAAAATTGGTTTTCTTGAAAATAATATTTTTTTACAATGCTTAACTTGTTCATCAATAGGTAAACAAGAAACTATTCTATCTATATCTTTATTTTCTAAAATTTTTTCTGTCTTTAAAAACTTTGTAGAGGGAAAATTTTTTCTAAAAGATTTCCAATTTGATGAAAATTCATTTTTTGTAGATCCATAAACTATTTCATGACCTAACTTTTTAATTGCTTTTGCGTGATCCATTGCTATAGAGCCACATCCTATAATTGCAAATTTTAACTTTTTTTTTTTAAACATTAATTAAAATTTTAAAATAAATTGTACTAATCTAAAATTTAACTTGTCATTCATTTCTACAACTTCTATTTCAGCTTTTTTAAAAATATTAAGCCATCCCTCTTTTGTTGTTAATCCTTGATTGGTTAAGGGATGTATCATGTGTTGATAAAAAAGATAATGAATTCTATCAGGATATTTTATTTTTTGATATTCTTCATCTTCTAAACAATCAAATTCACCTAAAAAAAAATATTTTCCTTTGAATTTTTTTTTCATTGATTTGAACATACTGACGACTGAATCTTCTCCATCTCTTAAAAATTCATGCATTACCATTATAGAATTAAATGCATCAACATCTTTCACTGAGTCAGAAAAAGTTTCAGGTTTATACAAATCTCCTTTGGAAAGTTCTATTCTTTCTGTTAAATTATTTTTTTTAACTCTAATACTTGCTTCTTCAAGAGCTTTGGTTGAAATATCGATTCCTACGCCTTTTAAATTTGGTTCAATTTTACAAAAATTTATTAGCACATCAGCTGAACCACACCCTAAATCAGCAATTTTTTTAATTCCATATTCTTTCATTTTATCTAAAACCCATGAATAATTTGCTCTTCCGGTGTGATAGCTTCCTTTAGCAATAAATTCTCCTTTTCTTATGAAATCCTTTCCATATTTTTTTTCATTTCTTAACGATGGAACTAATTCTGAAAGTATGCATGAGTAAGCGCCAACAGCACCAAAAGACATTGCAAGAACTGGGTCTGTAAAAAGCCATTGCTGCCCTTTTTCAGTTAAAGAAAATTTATCATTTTCCTTCACGATTATTTGGTCTGCATGATATATAAAATTCATAACACCACTTAAAAGAGTTGAATTTAAATTACACTTTTTTGCAATCTCATTTATTGATAAATTTTTATTTTTTCTTAATAATTCAAAAACACCTGTTTCATGAAGTGCAAAAATCACATAAGATCTAATGTAACCATTTCTAATACTTTGTGACCAACTTTGAAGATCTTTTCCCAAAAAATTTAAATCATCATCCAAAATTTTATAAGAATTTTTTTCATTTTCTGACCATTTAGTAAATACTGTTTCAGCTAACCAAAAATCAAATTCATTATGTATGTCTATTGATGTTCTAAAATCTTCATTAGAAATAATTGCAACCTTATCTCCAACTCTTCTATTTTGTTCTTTTAACAAGGTAGCTTTAAAAGCAGATGCAATCCCTTGATCCTCTCTATAAGTCAATTTTTTTCCTCTTGATTGTCTAGCTTCATATGTTAATTCTGTAAGTCTTTCATATTCACCATCATCATTTTCTGTCCAAAAATGCTTATGAGTTTTATATGCACTAAAAACTGTATCAATATCAGGGTCTTTTTTTAATCTATTCACACAGTCAGTAATCATTTGTGGTGACCTAAATAAATCAGTTGCTTGCAAATAAACAACTATATCAAATGTTTTCTTTGAAATTTTTTCAAATTCTAGAAGCGCATGTTTAATAACTGGTTCTGGAGGAGTAACGTCATCAGCCAATTCAGCAGGTCTTTTGAATGGAACTTTAGCTCCATACTTTTTTGCTATTTCTGCAATTTCGTCATCTTCAGTTGTTACAATTACTTCATCACAAACACCTGAAGCAATTGCATGTTCAATAGTGTAAGCAATAAGAGGTTTTCCAGCTAATAATTTTACATTTTTTCTTGGTAATCCTTTAGATCCACCTCTGGCCATTATAATTGCTATTGTATTCATTTTTTTTTTACCATTTCTCTCATCGCTTTTTCAGGGTTCATATATTTATCATCATTATTTACAACGTATTTAAATGCTAGTACAGCTTGTAATAAGTTCATTTCAGATCCATTTATTATTTTTAAACCTTTTTTTTCTGCTAAATTTAGTAACGGAGTTTTTTCTGGATTATATATAATATCATATACAATAGATTGCTTTTTTAAAAGGCTTATGTCTTCATTCTGTATAGGACTGACATCAGCTTGTTTATCAAATCCCATACTTGTGCAATTAATTAATAAATCTATTTCTTTAAGTATTGAAGTTTTTTTTTGCCAATCAATCCAAGTAATATTATTTAGTTTATTTTTAAAAGTAAAATTTGACTTATTTCTACTTGTTACATAAAGATTTGGGATTTTAAATTCTTTATCAAAGTATGTAATGACTGCTTTTCCAGCGCCTCCGCAACCCATGATCATGACTTTTTTATCTTTAACTTCTCCAAACTTGTTTTTAAAAGCAACTAAAGAAGCTTCTCCATCTGTATTTGTACCTCGAAAAATACCTTTTTTACTTCTATAAATACAATTAATAGCTTGAATATTTTTAGACTCATCACTAACGCTTTCTCCCAGCCAGTTTAAAACATCTGACTTATAGGGGATTGTAACAGCTCCACCTATACATTTTTCATCTTCTTGCAAAGAGTTTAGGACTATTTCTAGATTTTTTAAATCAACATCCACTGGTACCATCGAATAATTTAAATTATTAGCTTGAAAAGCAGAGTTCCAAAGCAATGGTGATCTTGCGTTTTGAGAGGGATTTTTACCAATAATCACTGCAAATCTATCTAATTTTTCTATTTCTACTTTATTATTTATAAAATCAAAAAATTTATTTTTCATTTAAGGTATTCATGTCAGCTAATGCCATTCTGAAAAATCCATCAATTTTTTTTGCACCAAATTTTTCAGTATATATATTTTTTTCCTTGAATAATACGTAGTTTGCATAAGACTTTTTACAATTAAACTTTTTTTCTAAAAAAGTTTTACTTTCTTTCATTCTAGTAACAACTTCAGGTGTCATGTTTATAATTTCTGGTATAACTAAAGCAGCAATTGATGTTGTGACTTGACTCATTCTTAATTTTTGAACTTCTTTAATTAAATCTATAGAGCCACAACAAAAGCCAACTCTTAATCCTGCTATTCCTAAACTTTTGCTTAAACTCTTAATAATTACTGTATTACTTGAGGGAATACCTAAAAGTGAAAATTTATCAAAAAAATCTGAGTATACTTCATCTAAAATTGCCCATTTAAAATTTTTTAAGTAATTTTTTATATCTATAGCTTCTCCATTTACTCCATTTGGGTTAACAATATAAATTCCAGATCTATCTTTTTTTTTTATTTTATCTACTTGATCAAAATCTATAAATTCATAGTCAAGGCCTATCATTTTACAATAAACATCTACCATCATAAAAGATGGATTAACAATATATAACTTATCAATTTTAATTGAATTAATAACTCTTTGTATTAAATCTGTAGCTCCAAATCCTATAGATATATTTTCAATAGGAATTTTATAATATTTTGAAATTGAATTATAAACTTTTGAGTCATTAGCGTAATTTAAAATAAAATTACTACTTTGAACAATATCTTTAATTTTATCATTTAAAATTTTATCGTGATGTACGTTCTTTGTTAAATCAATTTTTTTATCTTGAATAGTTTTTGTCCAATCAGGTCTTGCAATGTCTCTGTCATTTAACATAAAAAAAAATTAATTAATCACTTTTAGAAAAATATTTTTGCCATCTATCAAATGATTTTCCTCCATTTAATGTACCATTAACATCACAAACATTGCATGGATTATAAGTTCTATCACCACAAGATAATCTTTTTCTTATTTCATTAAATTTTGCATTAGACCAGATTGTTAACAATGACTCTTTGAGAATATTTCCGTATATTTTTTCTTTTTTCCAATCATTAGAACACATAAGCACAGCTCCATCATGATCAATTAATACTTTGTAAAATGGATAGTAACAGGGTTGTTTTAACGGTTCCCTAAGAGCTTTTAGCTCAAAATGCTCCGTTTTATAATCTACAGAACCAGCTCTATTAGAAATAGTTATTCCATGGCTTTCTTCGGCTCCTAAATATCTTTTTCTAATCATAAATTGATCATCGCTTAATTTACATAACGATCTAATATCTTCCATTATTTTTATCTGATGCGGTCCATCGTATAAACTTACCCTTATTCTATCTAGCCCAGCATCAAAAAGATTTTTTAACATTTTAGTTCCAGTTTTTTTTTCTAATACGTCTCCATTGGAGACTATCTCTACAGTTGACTCTGGTAAGTTAGTTTTAATTATTGAAACATATTCATATAAATTTTTAGTTAAAAGTGGCTCACAAAAACCAGTAAAAGAAAATCTGCCGTCATATTTTATTTTAAACAAATCTTTAATTAAATTTTTAAAAGCCCTCATGTCTAAACTATTTAAAATATTTGGATAATCTGACTCGTTTACTCTTGGACAGAAAGCACACCTTCTATTGCAAGCTCCATTGATACTAAATTCAACAGATGAAAAAGGGGGAATATCGTTTTCTAAATTTTTTGTTTTATCTATATGTTGATCTACGTAATCACCAACTCTTCCTATATTTTTATCAATAAATAAATTTTTTTTATCCACTATAATATTTTTTTATTGTAAGATGCTTTTGCAACAAAATGCATTTTTTTCATCAGATTTTTAAATTCTTTATAATCTATTGGCTGTAAAGGGTCTACTGCCGAGTTTTTAGGATCAGGATGAACCTCTAGCATTATCCCATCTGCTCCAGCAGCTATACTGGCAAGTGACATTGACTCAACCCACGGTCTCCAAAAAGTAGCATGCGATGGATCTGAGACTATTGGTAAATGAGTTATCTCATGAGCAGCAGGTATAACTTGTAAATCTAATAAAAATCTTGAAGTTGACCTATGGGTATGAGGAGTAGAGACTCCTCTTTCACATAGAATTATTTTTTTATTTCCTTCTATCATTGCGTATTCTGCTGCTCCCAACCAATCTCTCAGTGATGCTCCATAATGTCTTTTAATCATTATTGGTTTTTGAGTTTTTGCACATTCAGTTATTAAAGGAAAATTTTGCATATTTCTTGATCCAATTTGCAGAATATCAGCAACCTCACAAACCTGATCGAGATATTTTTCTTCCATAATTTCAGTTATTATAGGAATGTTAGCTTCTTTTTTTGCATATTTTAACCATTTCAAACCTTCAAGCCTTGTTTCATTATACTTTTTACTTCTGTAAGGAAAAGTTAAAGGTTTAAATGCACCACCTCTCAAAAAATGTGCCCCTGACTTTTTAACATTTAATGCACAATCAATAATTAATTTTTCACTTTCAACCATATTTGGTCCAGCAAAAATAGGTATTAAATTCCCTCCAAATTCAATACCTGAAATTTTAAATTTACTTTTATGATTTTTATTTTTTTTTGCTACTAAAGGAAATTTAGTTTTGATATCTTCAATTGAAATATCTTTTCCAGGAAATTTATTAGCTATTTTCATTTTTATTTTCCTAATTTTTTTGATTTAGGATTATCATTTAATAGTATCATCTTTTTTTGTTCTGCGCTCAAATAAAATGCATGAATGATTTTAGTTGTTGTAAGTGCACTATAAGTAGACGAATAATCTTTTTTTTTTTTAAATAATTGGTTTAAAGAATCTTTTATAAGTGGTAAATGACTTAGACCATAACCGTTATCAAATTTTTGAGAATAAATTTTTTTCACTACTTTATCCTCTTTCTTTTTATTTAAAAAATTCCAATTAATAACTTTATTAAGTGCAATACCTCCAATTTTTGCATGACCTTTTTCACCCAATACAGAGATTGATGCTTCATAATCTTTTGGCCTTGCTGCAGTAGTCGCTTCAACTGTACACAAAGCTCCATTTTTCAATTCTAATGAAGAAACGAATGTATCTTCTGCTTGTAATTTATTTAATCTATTTCCAATAATTGAGTTAACTCTTTTGATTGGACCAAATATCCAATTAAGTGAGTCTATATGATGTATTGCTTGTTGATTTATAACTCCTCCATCATGCTTCCAGGTACCATGCCATTCGTCATTATAATAATTTTGATATCTACACCATCTTAGAACAACAGCAATAGTTATTATTTTACCAAATCTTTTTTTATCTACTGCTCTTTTCAAACACTGAATTGCAGAATTAAATCTATTCTGAAATGCAACTCCAAGATAAAGATTCTTTTTTTTTGCAATATTTATTAGTTTTTCACCTTCATCAGGTTTCATTGTGATAGGTTTTTCAACAAGTACATTGATATTCTTATCTAATGCAGTTTTAGCATTAAGAAAATGTGAGCCAGATGGTGTACATATTATTAAAAGATCTATTTTCAATTTATTTATCATCTTTGATAAATCTGTAAAATATTTTGAGTTATATTTTTTAGCAAAAAATTTAGCTTTATTTTTCTTTAAATCACATACACCTACAATATCTATATTTGAAATTTTTTTTAAATTAAATATTTTATAGTAATGTAGAGCTACTCTACCACATCCTAAAATAGCAACACTAAATTTTGCTTTTTTTTTTTTTCATTTATATTTTAACTAATTCTATCTTTTTAGAAATTTTTTGCACTATTCTTTCAATTTTTTGTTTTGCTATATTTTTTTTGTAAAAAATACTAGCAGAATTATGATAAATTTTATGCATTGGAATATTAAGCTCTTTGGAAAGAAATTGATGCCAATAATACTTTCCATAATGACCTAGGGGGTTACAAAAAATTTGGTGACAAATATTATAAAAGTCATTTTTTTTACATATCTTTAATTTGCTCCAATTTTTATTTAAGAGATTTTTATATGTAATTTTATTATTCCAATTATTAGTTGCTTTAAATTTTGGAGACCAAAAAATAGCTTGAGAAGAAATGCATTTAAAGTTTAAGAATAAAGCTTCTAAAATAGCTGTACCATGATGTGAAATTAAAATAGTTTTTTTATTCAATCTGCTAAGTAAATCAAAATTTTTTGTTGGCTCGTTAATAAAACTAATATTACTATTATTGGCATATTTTGAAAGAATTCGAAAAAATAGTTTTCTATCATAAGTCCTTTGTGGTGTTGGAAAAGCTCCATAAAAAAAAGTTGGGTGTCCTTTAATTAAAATTCTATTATTCTTATTTTTTAATAATTCATCGATTGTAAATTCGAGCCAGTCATAAACATTTACAAAACCATCGTATCCACACAATAATTGTCCATCAGTAAAAGAGTGAGCATAAATTAAATGAGTAATATGGTCATATTTTTTATTTTCTTTTACAAATTTAATAGCTCTCATCCATGGAATACGTTCAGTTTTATAAAGTATTTTTTTCATCGAAGCTTTTGCTTGGTTAATTTGTTTATTATTAACTTTTTTGATATTTAATTTTTTAATTTGAATAATATCTTCATAGTTAATTAATTTTTTATTTTTGTTAATGCAATAGGCCAATCCCTTAGGGTATCCAAGTGTATAAATTGGAATTTGTTTTTTTGATAAAACTGAAATAATCAATCCATTTCGATACATCCCATGATCAATGAAAGCTGCTTTAATATTATCTTTATTAATTTTAAGAATACTTCTTAATAATTTTAAACTTAAATAAAAACATTTCATTGATTCATAAAAAAAAGAAAACCTATATAAATAACTATTATAATTTCTATATATTTCTGGAATTGTATATCGACTTAAATTATATCCCTGGTAT
>MDSV01220625.1_pt1 | contig 12065 bp, 8 predicted proteins | sample 810851 | NCBI WGS metagenome assembly MDSV01 (sample SAMN05326640, study PRJNA326480) | marine metagenome | isolation source: seawater | place: Atlantic Ocean: North East | collected 2012 | reverse complement strand
TCATTTATAATACTCCAATCATCTTCGTGATTAGTGTCATTTAAATTAATTCTTGGATATGTAGCAGATATATCTAATATACCAGTCATATTTATATTACCAACAGCTAGTGCTCCTGTAATATCAACACCACCACCGGTGGTTGCTAGTTTTGTATTACCAGCATTTTTTAAAGTAACAGCTGTTGATCCTGATTCAAATTGACCGTTTGATATAATACCTGTAAAAGTTGCAGATGTGTTTGTAATATTTAATTGTTCACTTCCCGCAACATAAAATTTAAGATTACTATCTGATTCTTCTTCTATATAAGTGTGACCACCAACACCATCTAATAATAATTTTCTACCTTGTGGTATAAAGAAATCTGTAGATCCTATTACACCAACATCACCACCAATACTAAATCTTGTACTTCCTCCACTTTGGAATAATAAACTACCTGTTCCTTCATCATTTATATATGAATTACTACCATCGTGATAAAGGACTAGATCTGGAGTACCACCTGGATCACCAAATGATAACTTAGCATTATCCCAAAATTCTAAACGGCTTTCAGAAGAATCCCACATTAAATCATGCGTAGAATCAAATACTACATCTCCAGAAAATGTTACAGTACCAGATTGATCTATAATTGAACTATTTGCTATTGTACCACTTCCTGTCCATTTAGTAACATAGTTTGCACCACCGGATCCACTTACATTACCTACAGCTGTGTTATCTATTTTTTGCCAAGCATCTGTAGCTTGATCTGAGAATACTGCCCAGTCACCTACAGCCCAGTCTGTAATACCATCTAAATTTGTAGAACCTGCAACTGATACAATATAGTAATAACCTGGGGTTCCAGATCCACTACTTAATGTTGGTGAGTTTGTACTTGCGTTCCATGTTCCTTGATATATTAATACTCCTGTTACAGAACTATCAACATACGCTTTAATACTTTGTTGTGTAGCTAGTGCTGTTGCACTATCACTAGCCATATCATCTTCGTCTAAAATTGTAGTAACTCTAGCGCCACTACCTATTTTTACACCACTATTGTTAACTTCTAATCTTTGTGATCCACCTGTAACAACTCTCCAGGTATCAGCAGCGTTAAATCCAAAATAAGTATTTGAATCACTTGAATGAATTATGTTTGCTGTTATAGTAACATCAGCTCCTTGAACTTCTAAATTTCCTCCAAGTGTTGTATTACCACTGGCTACTGTAAATGTAGCGCCATTATATATTGTAACGTTTCTATTGTTATCTCCTATGTATGTATGATCTGTACCAGCTGTTGCTCCACCAACATAAAAATTATCTGCAGCACCAATATGACCAGCTCCACTCATGTATATATTACCTGCAAAAGTAGAATTACCACTAGCAATACTAATTACAGATCCAGAACTATTATCACCAATAGTAGTTGCAGATCCACTGTGGGTTAATATAGAGTTTCCACCCCACATTAACATCTCACCATCTGTCATGTTAACATCACCAGATATATCTGCGTTGCCATCAATATCCAAACTATCACCCTTAACTTCTCCAGTTACATCTATACCTGTATTTGTAGTTCCAAATTTTAAACTTCCATTAAAATATAAGAAGCTACCTCCACCACCAGTGAATTGAGCCATTTCTAATCCATCACTAGTTCTTTGTACATATAAACTATCACTAGCTCTTAAATAAAAATTACCTGTTCCAGTTTCTCTTATAAATGAGTTAGAACCATCATGATATATCTCTAAATCTCCAGGAGTACTTACATCTCCAAAAGTAAGTTTTACATTATCATTGAAATTAGCTCCTTTATAGAATCGTGTTAATACCACACCACCATCTAAAGCAAAATATGTAGTAGAGCTTCCACCACTACCAGTGCTATCAGCAGCAAAACTCATATCCCCAGCAGAAGTATGTTGTCTAATCAACATATCTGTTCCATCGTGATATATGTCAGAATTTCCACCCCCTGTACCTAACTTAATTTTAACATTATCATTGTATATGACATCTCCCGTCATTGTACCTCCTGCAAGAGGTAAAAATGTTCCAGAACCTGAACCACTAACAGCATTATCTACATAGGTTTTACTTGCTGCATCTGTTCCAGCTGACACAGTATCAATTCCCTGAATCCTACCAGTACCACTTAAAGTAATATCACCACCTGCAACAGTTAAATCATTTCCAACAGTTACACTACTTGCAGTAACTATTCCGGCATTAAAATGTGCCCAACCTGCATCTGACATGTCTAATCTAAGAGCTTGTATTAAAGACCCATTATCATACCCTTTAAATAATATATCCTTGTCATTTGTAGCAGCTCTTATTTCAAAATCTTGACCATTGTTTGAAAGTTGACCAAATCCAGAACCATCATCCCTTAATAATATATCTCCACCCCCAGCGTCTAATACCATATCAGCTACAGTATTTATTTCAAAATCACCACTACCACTTTCTGACAGTACCGTAGCATTTGAACCATCTGCTGTTATAGATAGAGAACCACCTTGTAGTTTTATATTATCAGCTGTACCAACAAGTTTTACAGCACCACCATCCCAATCTATTTCCCCATCAATATTTAATCCAATATTATGATTAAAATAAGCTGAGCCAGCCGCTGACATATCTAAATAAAGAGCCGTTATTGTAGAGCCACTATCATTTCCTTTGAATCTTATATCTTTGTTTTCTACTGATGCATATATATCAAAGTTATTACTATCTTGTTTAAACTTGCCGTATTCAACAGCATTTTTCATAAACCTGATGTCATTACCAGCAGCATCTAAAGTTATATCACCTGAAGCATCAATTGCTATATCAGCACCTGTAATATTAAAATTACCTGAGTTGTTTGTTAATCTACCAAACTCTGTACTACTTGAACCTCTTAAAACTATATCTTCACCACCTGACTCTAATCTTAAATCATCTATAGTAGCAATAGTAAAATCTCCACTTCCACTTTCTGTAAGAGTAGCCCAATTAGCACCATCACTTGAAATTTTTACTATTCCTGTAGATACAAGTACATCACTACTAAACGTAGCTGTTCCTGAAGCTGACATATCTAGTCTAAGAGCTGTAAATTCTGTTCCACCATCTACACCACGCAAAAACATATCTGCGTTATTAATTCTTGATCTTATTTGAAGTGCAGTACCACTTGAAGAACTAATTGTTCCAAAATCAGTACCATCATCACTTAATATTATATCACCCCCTCCTGCATCTAAGGTTATATCTTGAGAACAATCTATTTTTAATTCTGTACCAAGAATATTTACACCATTAGTCATGGTAATATTACCTGTCATAGTTCCACCTGCAAGCGGAAGATAAGTACCTGAACCTGCCCCTGCAACAGCATTGTCTACGTATGTTTTATTAGTAGCGTCTGTTCCTGCAGATACGGTATCAACACCCTGTATTCTACCTGTACCTAATAATGATACACCACCACCACTTACAACTAAATCATTAGTTAATTCTAAATCACCGCTACTAAAAGTAGCTCTAATAGTTGAATTTTGTTGAACTTGAAATTTACCGTTTGAATCATTATAAATATACCAATCATCATCACTTGCATTTACAAACTGTATATTAGGTGAAGCTCCAGCTCCATCATCTAAAACTATATTACCAGTCATGGTGCCACCACCAAGCTCTAGATATCTGCCATCTAGATCTACAGTTAATGTTGTAGTATTATGTCTATAAAGAGAAAGTATACCTGTACCTGTAGCAAATCCTACTGAACTTACATAATAGTTATCATTAGTATCAGTACCTGTTATAGTTAATGTATCTCCTGAAACAGCTGTTGTTACACTACCTGCTCCTATTATAGTTAATGTATCATCATTATTGTCTGCAACTGCTGTACCTGAATCAGATGCTACATTCTTAAATATGTTTTGTGCTGAACCTCTATCTGCGTTAGTAAGAGTTATGGTACCAGATGATGTTACAGTTCCACTTCCAGATAGTCCAGTAGTTCCTTGTACAGTAACTGAAGTAACGCTACCATCTCCAGTACCAGCACCAATATCACTACGTACTTGAGCACCTGTTCTATATTTTACAATACCACTATCAGAAACTAAAAATTTATCTGTATCAGAAGAGGCATTGGCTATAGAACTTACTGTCAGCGTACCTGTTATGGATTGACTATTTAAGAAGTTTATTGCCATTTATTTTTAATTTTATTTTCAAAAATACAAAATATAAATATATTATGAAAGGATGGTAGTAATTACCACCCTTTCTTTATATTATTATCTTATTTTCTGTACAAGAACTCTTAAAGTATTAGCCGTAATAGTACTTGTAGTTGAGATTGTAACTTGACTTGTTGAATTTCTAACTACATCAGCATATACTGTTGCACCTGTACTCTTTTCAAAAATCTGTACTATTACATCTAAAGTACTTAAACTATGTGTTAAAGCTTCTGAACTAGCATTAGATGATGGCCAATCACTAGCAAAACTATCAGCATCTATGTGAGCTTTTAATGTAGCTGGAGTAACCATTAATTGATCTCCTGATGTACCCGCATCAACTTCAGCTTGTGTTGCTGTTTCAGCTACACCACGTGCCCCTGTTGTTGCATCAGGTAATGTTCTTTTACTCATGGATGTGATAACACCATCAGTAACATTAATTTGATCCATAACCTCCACACCACTTGTATCAATATCAGTATCAGTACCAATAATGTAATTAGGAGTATTTGCTAACATAGCATTTGATATACCACCTGTCTTAATTGTAATGAATCCATTTGCTGTTCCTGCAAAAGAAGCACTGCTAAATCCAGCTACCCCTTTTTCTGTACCTCCATCTGTTGCACCAACACCTGCAATATTTTGATCTTGTATAACAATACTATAAGCTGTTTCTGCTGGATTGGAACTTGCACTAATATCTGCATTAGCATAAATCATATCTCCTACCTCAACTGCTGCAGTACTACCATTAAAAGATATAGTACCATCTGTTGTAACAACAAAGAAGTCACCTGTAGTAAGAGCAATGTTACTTGCTCCTGCTATTGCTGGAGAGTTTGTAGTTGCATTATATCCACCTTGGAATACACCAACTCCAGCTACTAAAGCTTGTACTTGACCTAAGTTAGTAGCATCAGTTGAAGCAGTACCATTAGCTAAGCTAACTATTTTATTACTGCCTAAATTTACAGCAGCATTAGCTGCTCCAAGTACGTTTAACGGAATATCACTTAAAGTTGCTGCTCTTACTGCACCAGCTACACTATCATCAGCAATTAAAATTGAATCATCTGATTCTGCATTACCTGACATTCCAGTTGCGTCAGCAATAATACCATTAGCAGTATAATCTACTGCAATTGTTCCAGTAGATGTTATAGTACCACCTGTTAGACCTGCTCCTGTTGCTACACTTGTTACACCATCTACTGGTAAAGTAGCTAATGTTAAGTTACCTAAGATTACTTGTGATGATGTACCTGCACCTGCTATATTAATATTTCCTGCACCAGTAATAGGTGTATTTGTAATTGTAAGTGCACTACCTGTTTCAGTAATCCCAACACTTGTTACAGTACCTTGTGGTGCTAAACTTGTTATATCACTAACTAAAGCTTTTTTAGTTGAATTGTCAGATGCATCTACTAATGCTACAAAATCTGCTGCTACCGCTGTAACAGTAGATAGTTCATTAAGATCTAAACTATATGTTAATGTATTTGGAGATGCACTAGCTGCTACTGCATCTAAACCTGTTCCTCCAATAAAGTCAACTGTTTCTCCATCTCCTATATCTACAGCTGTACCACCATCACCTTTAAGTTTCCAATCTGTATATGCTCCTGCTGGAGTTGCCCATTGATTATCACCTCTAAGGAATGTAGTTGCTCCTGCTGATCCTGATGCAGAAAGGTCTGCTGTAATAGTACCACTAGCTGTAATAGTACCACCTGTTACATTTACAAATGTACCATTAGATGTAGCAACAGAAGTTACTGTACCATCTTTTCCAAAACCTGGCATATCTGAGATTAATGCCTTCTTAATAGTATTATCTGTTGCATCTGAAAACCATACTGTATCTGCTCCTACTGGTGTAGCTCCTGTTGCTGCTAGAATTGCATTGTCAGTTCCAGCATAATCAATGTTGACTGTTGGAGTAACAGTTGCTGATCCAGAAATTGTAATTCCAGTTCCTCCTGATACAGAAGTTACTGTCCCTGCCGCTGAATCTGTTGCAGAAATTGTTATTTGTGTAGCACTTGTTCTAGTTATAGTTACATTAGTACCACCTGTTAGTGTAACATCATCATTTGTTCCATCTGAACCAGCTAACCTAATTGCTGTTGTAGCAGCTGGTACACTTAGATCATAAGTTGTGTTAGAATCAGTTCCAGATTGTATTGCCACCCAAGCACCATTGGCACGTAGGTATAATTTATGTACACCTGAATCATAATAAATTTGTCCATTTCCATATACGGTTGGGGCAGATCCTAATGGTTGAATAATTGCATTTTGCAATTGACTTCCAAAAAGATTTATATTTTGTAAGAATTTTATACTTGCCATGATTACTTATTTTAATTTATTTTGTTTATTATTAATTATATTTTTAATTTAAAAATGCACATCCAGAAAATGCTGAATTAAATGTAAGTACTACAACATTAGAGTTTGTATAATCTATATCTCCTATTACTACACTATTTCCACTATCAACTACCGTAACAGATGGGAACTTACCTAAATTATGTGTGATTGTCCATTGCACGGATGCTGCATCTTGACAATAAGTATAAGTTCCGGTATCTGCTAATATATCTTCTAAGTCTAGTATAGTACAAACATTAGTACTTATAACTGGACAAGAAACGCTGGCTGCTTCATTTACTTGTGCAATTGGCTCTAAGAATACATTATCATCATTTGTTGCTACTATGATTTTATCACTCTTAGCGTTTTGCCAATCACATATATCTTTATCTAATATAGCATCTTCAAAATCTGTAAAGCAACATGCACTAATACCAAATTTTACTGACTTAAAATTTGCATATGCTTGATTTGCAAAATTTTGTTCAATCTGTATTCTTTTCATCAAAGAATTATGTTCTTTCTGACTAGTATTTGATGATGATACTACACTGGAAGTTGCCATATTATTTATTTCTTAAATCTACTATTTGTTGTCTAGCTAATTCCAAACCTTTTGTTCTTGTAGGATCTGAATCAGCTAAATTATTTCTTTTTGCTTTGTAGTTGGTGACACACGTCTTACAGACTGTAACCCCCTCTACTGTTGCTTTTTGACATCCACAAGTGAATTGTCTATTACAATGGGCACAATTGCTCATAATTTAGTTGGTTTAAATTATTACTTATAGTATGGATTTTTATTCCCACAATCTCCTGTTGGACAAATAATCCTATTTAGTCTTGTTTTTGCATAGTTATACAATTGCATACCTTGAGCTGCAGATTGACAATATTCAACATTAGATACTGCTGCATCAATCATAGTTCTAATATATCCTAATTCAGCTAATAAAGATTGTTTAGTGGAATTGGGTTGGCATGCATGTACATCTAAATCACATAATACTTCATAGTATGATGTAAGTAATGCAGTCACTCTCAAATGATTATACTCAACATAAACTTTCTCATTTGGTGAAACACTATATCTAATAATATATATTCCATCAGGAATATTTTGTTGAGTGTCTCCACATTTTGTTTTTTGAAGGTTAAGAGCACATGCTGTTAAACACATATCAAAACCGTTGTCTACTTTTACTAATACTGGAGTTGAATATCCAGGTAGAGTTATTTGCAATTCTTCACAATCTATTGCTAGTTCTTTAGAGTATTGACTAGTATCTTTAATACATAACAGATTACAGTTAGATACTGTTGGAATCTCTAGACTTAATATATGTTTATTGGCCATTTGAATTTACTTTAGTGTACTATATAGATAATATACAAAAAATTCAACAGAATATAAAATAAAAAGAGCAGGAGATTTTCCCCTGCTCTAATTAAAATTCTAAGATTAATAAGATCAATTAAATCTTACCAGTATGAATTTGTTGTAAATGGAACTTTAGCATAATTTGCATTTGCCCAAGCGGACATAGAACCCATTAAGTTATCCATTGCTGTTTTTAAAGCAGCATCAGAACATTTAATGTAAATTTTATATACGTATTGGTCATTATCAAATACACCGGTTGGGTTGTTAAACCTTGGTACACTATGCTTAACATAATAAGCTCTATATGTAGCCGTTCTGTCAACAGCAGCAAGTAATTCATCAGATAATTCTATTTCTCTGATTCTTGAACTGTCTGCGTTACCTTGGTTATAAGGGGATTGTCTATATCTTTCAGACATAATCAATTCTCTAATTACCTCTTCACCTTGTGTTTGTTGCATCATACCTGGAGTTCTTGAAGCTACACCACAGTCATTACATGGATTACCAGTTTCATCTAATGAAGATAAAATGATTTCCACAGGTTCTGCGTTATAGTGATCTCTAGTATCAAAAGAACAGTTACCAAATACTGTATCAACATAAGCACCTTTTAATGTAACACATGCTGAAACTTTAGTAGCACCATTTGGATCAGTTGATGGAACATAATTGCCCGCACCAGCTACACCAACAGCTTGAGCTACTGTATATACAGCATCACTAGCTACACCAGCAGCAGTTGTACTTGTTACAACAACACCACCTACAGTTAAACCAGCACCACCTGCAGCAACAGTTAATTTTCCGTTAGCACCACCAGTAGCAATTGTTACAACATCACCAACTACATAACCAGCACCCGCTTGTTCAATAGTATATCCGTTATTAGCAATTGGTCCAGTAGCACCACCACCTGTAATAGCAGTAACAGCTACTTTAGCATCTACAAACCCAGGTCTGCTAGATGCAGTAATAGCACTACCATTAGCATCAACAGCACTTGTAGATAATTGAGTTGCAGCTACAGCATATCCTGTACCTGGAGTTAATGTTAAACCAGCCCCTTTTAAAAGACCGTCAACATCACCTTCAGCAACAAATGGTGTAATTAATGGATCTCCTGCTTCATGATTTAAATCACTTGCAGCTAAGCCATTACCAATAAGCATCTCTACCATTCTACCTAGTATTAATGCTGGATCAAGATACTCTTGACCATCAACACAACATACATTAGATGAGTCAGCAATTGCATATGCATTATGATTTAAGAATCTAAGTGCAGGTGAACCCTTCACATCAATTCTTGCAAATTGTGTTTTACCACAAGGAGCACAATCTGATGCTAAACATAATTTAGCAGTAGCTTGAGTAGCTGTTTGACACGTAGCTCCCCATAATTCAGTGATATATCTAGGGTTAATACCTTTTGATTTTACTGATTCTTTGTACCCACCGTGGCCTGGGTTGTTCCCGATTGTGTCTTTAGTGTAGAAAGAACCTTGAACTAGGTAACCTAAGTCACCACCAGTAATAGCTGGGGCTCCCCCTGCTACTGCTACTGTAGTCCATGTTGGTCCATCTACAAGACCAAACTGACCTGCGGTCAGTGCACTTGTTGCAACTCCGGCACCTGCCACGCTGCCTACAACAAACGTCTTGTTAAATGAATGATTAAAATAAGCCATAATTTGTCATTTTGTGTGAGGACCATTACCCTCACTGGTTAATAAAAAAATGATTTCACCAGTTTACTCTGTTCGTAACTTACTTGTTACTATAATAATATACGCATCTTTTAAATAAAAAACAATATATTAATTATTTCTTTCTGCTGATGCTTGCCCTCTTTTTTGTTGATATAAGTTTTCTATATCTCCTGCAATTAAGGCTGCTGTGTCATCTAATATAACTTCTACTAAGTCATCTTTAAACTCACAATTTACATTCACTAAACTAATATTACCTGTATATGGATCTGTAACATTAGGTATTTGTATGTAAACTGGTTTTCTATAATAAGTTAATACAGGATTTACTATATCAAAATCAGTATTTCTATATATTCTTATTCTATTATCCAGCATAGTACAGAATGTTTCTCCCCAATCAAAACTAGGATTCTTTAAAGGATCCCTTAAAATCAAAGGTACATTAGCTTCTTCAGCTAAATATACAGTCATTGACCTAGGTGTAGTACAACATTCTGTAGTTGCATCAGTACTTACTCTTTTATATTCTAAATATGTGTCAACCGGAAAGTTAGTAGCTTCAAAATATTCATCTGCTACTGTTCCAGTTAAAGAAAGTTCAATAAGTAAAGGTTGTAAATCATCTATTCTTTTCTTAGATAATTCATCTCCTTCTTTATACATATTTCCTCCATGTAGATTTCTTCTACACCACTCTAATTGACACTTGTTAAAGGCTTCAATAAATTGCCATGTTTCAATATTATCAAAATCATTACTATCTAATTTATTTAACCTTTGTTTTAGCTTAATTATAAGAGTACTATTTTCCATTTTTTAATTTATTATGAGTTCCAGTATGGTTCTACTTTAGCTAGCAATGAATCTAAAATTTCATCATTTTCTGGTTTCATCAAATGCTCAAGACATTCACTTGGAATTTTACCTAATCTATGTCCACTATCTATAGGCTCAATCCATCCACCTGCTTTAGTTGTTAAGAATCTATAAAATAAAGCATCTTTTATTAATGCTCTTATTTTAATTTCTTCCATACTTACTCTTGCTGCATCTAAAAAGTTTTGAGCTGCTCTTTTCTTATTTGATTCAGTACCATTTCCATTAATATAATCATTCATGTTTTCATACATGATATCATTAGGAGTACTCTTAACATATTGGCTACTATTCACATCACATATTTTTGCAACGTACATTAGCTTACTAGTGTTACTATCAAATAATTTTTCTAATTCAACAACTGCTTTATTTTTTAGTTTACTTAATTCTGTTCTAGTACTAAGTGTTTCTTCTAAACTATCTAAATAAAATTTAGGAGCATTAGGAGAAGTTTTTGCTTCCCTTAAAGACTTAGCTACTATTGAAAATCCACCTGCATTAATAGCATGCAGCTTAATTTTATCATAAGGATCAATATCTGGATCTAAAAAGACAGGATCATTTCCACATCTAATAGATATTTTATCCCAGAATTTTGAGTTATCTGGCTTCATTATACTGAGTTTATTCCAAAAATCTTTATCATCTGGATCAACTACATTAGCTGCTAATTCAGCTTCTAATTCAGCCACAACTTTCCTTATTTCTTTTATTTTTTCTTTCTTTTCCCTTGGAGGTAACATCTTTACTTCAGGAGCAAATTCATTTAATCCTGTTACATATCTTTTTACCCCATTCATTTCTAAACATGCTAAAGATTCCTCATGGAAAACTCCATCATGCATAGATAATCCATACTGTTCTAATCCCATATTCTCTTTATTTGGATTAAAGAAAGGACGGATGGCAACAGTACTTTGCCTTTTCCTTTGTTGGTATTTTTCTACAATAGTGTAATCACTCATAGCGTTTTGGTTTTAAAATTAATAATTGTTTCAGTCAAAAGTACATAATTATGTACATTCTTATTATTAAGTTTCTAAAGCAAGGTATTACCCTTGCTATAGTTATTTGACTACGTCAATACAACTTTTAAGTCACCTGCGTTATGATATATGTCACCTTTTGATAATCCAGCAGCTTTAGCTGCAGTATCATTTGCATAATTCTTAGGTATCACATCCAAACCAAATGCTTTTGAAGAAAGGATTTTTGAAACACTTGAGTTTGAAAACTCATATGTTTTATTTGCCTTCTTAATGTCTAGTGCCATAATTTCTAATTTTTAAAGGTTAAAAATAAAGGGAGGAGGTTTAACTCCCCTCCCTTATTTATTGTTATTCTTAGAATGATCCTCCCGTAATTGGGTTTCTCATTACAATTTTAAGAACTTTAGTTGGATCCTTAACCCATATAGCTGGCATGGTTTGAGTCATATATACTCTA
>MDSV01202531.1_pt1 | contig 12065 bp, 10 predicted proteins | sample 810851 | NCBI WGS metagenome assembly MDSV01 (sample SAMN05326640, study PRJNA326480) | marine metagenome | isolation source: seawater | place: Atlantic Ocean: North East | collected 2012 | reverse complement strand
CCGCAAATCCAACTTGACCAGCAATCATACAATTAGCTCCAATTTTAACATTGTGTGCCATATGAACTTGATTATCTAAATAAGTATTTTTGCCTATTTCTGTATCATCGACAGAACCTCTATCAATTGTGCAACCTGCAGCAATTTCAACATTATCATTTACTAGTACTCTGCCAATATGAGGGAATTTAAAATTATTATCCTTTTTTGGAATAAATCCATAACCTTTCATACCTATTTTACATCCGCTTTGTATAACCACATTATTTCCTAAAATTGAATTTTTTAGAATCACATGAGAGCTTATTATACAATTATTACCTATAACTACATCATGCTCTATAATAGTATTAGCTCCTATAAAAGAATTTTTACCAATTTTAACGCTTTTACCAACTAAAACATTGTTACCAAATTTTACACCTTTAAACTTACTTTTGGACGGTTTTTTTAAAGATAAATCTGGATAATCTATGTCAGCATCTGGGTAAACTTTTTTTAAAATTTTTGCTAATTCAAATAATACATTCTTTACAATTATCTTTTTTGTTTCTTTCGGTAAAAATTTTTCAAGTTTTTGAGTAGTAATACAAAAACTCGCTTTAGTATTTTGAGCTTGTTCTTTATATTTTATAGAGTCAAAAAAGCTAAGATCTCCCTTATTAGACTTGTTTAAAGTTTTAATTTGATCAAATTCAATTTTTTTTTTAGTTTCGAATTTAGGAAAAAAATTATTTATATATAAAGGCTTCTTTTTTTTAAAAAAAAATACTGTTCGCATTAAGCTTTCTAGTTTAACTTAATTGATTTTAATTTTTTGTTTAAAATTTCCATTATATCTTTTGTAATATCTAAACTTTCATCTGCTAAAAGAAGACTTTTTTTATCTAAAACCATTCTAATTCTTTTTTCCTGCATATATTCTTTTATAATTGGATTTAAATTTTTTAAAAGTTCAGATTTTGCTTTTGCTTTTTGCTTAGCAACCGTATCTAATAATTGATTTCTCTCTTTTTGTAGAGAAGAAACTTTACTTCTTAAAGTAGTGACTTTTTGTTTATATTCTTCAGCTGATATAATTTTTTTTTGTTTTATTATTTCTTTTTCTTCAGTTTGAATTTTTTTTTCTGTATCTTTTAATTTTTTTATTCCTTTATCTAACTTATTTTTTAAAAAATCTTGCGCTCCTTTTCCTGCTTTGCTTTCATTTAAAATAAATTTAAAGTCCAAATAATGAGCGCTGTCGGCAATTAAATTTCCTTGAAATAAGAAAAAAATTACAAAAATATGAATAAAATTTTTTTTAATTTTTTGCATTTTAAAATGTTGTCCCTAAATTAAAATTAAAACTCTCAGTTTCATCTGTAGAAGCTTTTGAAATATTTGTAGATAATATAAATGTCATTGGACCTAAAGGTGAGTTCCAGCTCGCGGCTACTCCTGTAGATGACCTAATTTCATTGCTCTCATCAATAGTGCTATCATAATCAACCCCCCAAACATTTCCAAAATCTAAGAAAAAACCTACGTCTGTTCGAGTATCTTCTGGTAAAAGATTTGGTAAACTAACCTCAAAATTCAAGGCTGCAGCATAATTTCCACCTATATGGTCTGTGCCATCTACTGGCCCAACTTTTCCTCTTTCAAAACCTCTAAGTCTTTTGCTGCTTAATGCACTTCTTTTGCTTAATCTTACATCTTCATCAACTGCGTTTACTGACTTTAAGTAAAATTTGCTAGCTCCAATTACATTCTCTGTTAATGTTCGATAGACACTTGTAGAAAAAGTATTTGTTATAGATGCTCTATCAGCATAGATTGGTAATTCTTGATTAAATGATGTAATAAATCCGTCTGTTGGCATAAAAGCCCTATTTCTTTTATCATAAGAAAATCCATATGTTCCAGTTAATTCCGAAAAAGTACCGCTATGTTTTTTTAATGAAGTCGAAGCTGACCCATCGGTCCTTAAATCATCATAATTCACATTTGCACCTAAACTAGCATAAAGATCTTTGAATTGTTCAAATCTAGTATTTATACCTGCCCCAACTAAAGTGTTTTCGTAACCTTGATCAGGTTTATCGTTATTATCACTATAAACTGTATAATTTATAGAATTACCTAAATAATCATAATTAGGATTTGTGTAATTTATTCTTCCTTTTAAGGACTCGTCGCTCAACTCAATATTAAAACCTACCTTTTTACCTTCACCTAACCAATTATTTTCTAGTATATTGAATGCAATACTTCCTCCACTAGTACCAATTCCAGCGCCAGCACTTATTTCTCCAGTTGCTTTTTCTTCAACATTAATATCTATAATCTTCAAATTAGATGAGCTTCCATCAGATATATCAGACTTTACTGTTCTAAATATATTTCTCGATTTAATTTTAGATATCGATTTATTTAGACTTAAATTAGTGAATGGATCTCCCTCATCTAATAACAGCTCTCCTCTGACCACTGCTTCATTTGTAATGTTGTTTCCTAAAATATTAATTCTTTCGACCAATACTTTTTGTCCTTCAAAAATATTAAATTTGATTGTAATGGATGAACCTTCTATTATTTCTTCGACATTATGCTCAACAAACTGTAAATTTTTTTGTTCTATTAGTTCATCTATATCCTCTAAGAGTCTTTTCACTTTGAACGGTGACCAGTAATCTCCAATTATTTTTTGATATTTTTTATTTAAAGATAAGAAGATTTTCTTATCAAAAACTGGATCAACGTTTGTTTCAATTTTCTTTATAATATATCTTGTTCCAGCATCAATTGAATAAATCAATTTCACACTACCACTTTTCTTAATCTCTGCTGAATTAGAAGTAATTTTTACATCATAATACCCCAGTGATTTGTAATAGTTAGTCAGCAAACTTAAATCTAAATTTACTAAATTTTGACTAAATCTTGTATTTCTTGATATGAATTTATAAAATTTATCTTCTTCGCTCGCTATAATATCCCTTAATCTTTTTTCTCTTATTTTTTTATCTCCTATGAATGATATTTTTGATATTCTTGTAACTTCTCCCTTATCGATCTCAAAAATCAAATCAACTTTATCTTTTGATGCCGTGTCTCGTATTTTAGTTTCAACTTTTACAAAATTATATCCAACAGAAGAATAAAGTTTTTTTATAAGCTCAACATCTCGACTTATATTGTTTTTTATAAAAGAGTCTTTTTCTTTAGACAAAATAATCTTTTTGATTTCCTCTTTATATTTATTACTTTGTTCACCAACTAAAATTAAAGTGTTTATTACTGGATACTCAACTAAATTTACTTTTAAATTTCCATTTTTTATCTCAACTCTTACGTCTTTAAAAAAATTCGTTGAGTATAAATCGTTTAATACTTTGTTTAGATCTTGTTCGCTATAATTCTTGCCTAACTTAATATCTCCATAAATTTTTACGGTTTCTTCACTCACTCTTTTATTTCCAGAAATAGTAATTTTTTGCACAACTTCTGCTCTAGAAAAAGATGTTACTAGAAAAGTTAGCACCAGTATTAAAGTTATCTTTCGCATATTTTTACTTTCTTATCTTTTTATAAGCAGTATCTCTTGACCATTGATCAATCTGAAACACTTGATTTATATTTTTAGGTTCTTTTATAGCATATTTTTTATAATTTCTATCATTCAGTACTCTTAATATGTATCTGTAAAAAGAGTTAAATGGTATTTTTTTCTTCAAAAATTGATCAACTAATATTTCATTAACCGCATTAATTATTATTGGAGTAGAAATATGTTCATTTATTCTATATTTAAGATTAATAATCGGATACCTTATTTTATCTACTTCTAAAAAATTCAGATTTTCAAAAAAAATTTTTTTTTTACTGTTCAATTCAGGTTTTAAAAAGTTTTCAATATCATTTTTTTTTTCAAAAATAGCATTAGCTAAAGGTATGCTCATTGTAGTTTTATGATAAATAAATTTAAATAAACCGTTTTTAAATTCAACAATAGCATGAACTAAAGATTGTGGGTGTATTACTATTTCAATTTTATTCGGACCAATTTCAAAGATTTTTTGAGCTTCTACAAATTCAAGCATCTTGTTCATTAACGAAGCTGAGTCTATTGAAATCTTTTTGCCCATTTTCCATTTCGGGTGCTTAATTGCTTGTTTTGGTTTAATATTTTTTAATTTAGAAAGTTTTAATTTTAAAAAAGGACCCCCTGAAGCAGTCAAATATATTTTTTTAATTTCTTCTCTTTTATGATTTTCGATCAATTTCATTATAGAAAAATGCTCTGAGTCTATTGGTATTATCTTGGTTTTATTTTGAATTGCCGCTTTTTTAATAAAGTTCCAACCACAAATAATTGACTCTTTATTAGCAATTAAAATTTTTTTACTTTTTCTCACTAATTCAATCGTAGGTTTAAGGCCAGCTATTCCAGGAATTGCTGCTATTGTAATATCAGAATTTTTAATTTTTTTTTCTTGAAGATATTTTGTGTCAAAAATTTTAATCTTTTTTTTTTAAATCTATTTTTTACTTTTTTTAAAACATCAGGGTCGTTAATAATGAAAATTTTTGGTTTATATTTAATTATCTGTTTGCATATCAAACTATAGTTTTTGTCCGCAACAAAAATATAGAAATTAAATAATTTTTTATTTTTGTTAAATATTTTTAATGAATTTATTCCTATAGATCCTGTTGATCCTAAGATTGAAATAATCTTTTTCATATCAATAAATCAATAACAGAGTAATAAAACCTATTGGCATACCTAAAAGAATTCCATCGACTCTGTCAATAACACCTCCGTGACCTGGCAATAAGTTTCCTGTGTCTTTCAATTTTGATTTTCTTTTAAAATATGAAAAAAACAAATCACCTAACTGACAACTCACTGAAGTTATAATTCCGATCATTAGAGTTTCTAGCCCAAGGTTTTTTGTAAAATAATAAATTATAAAAATAAACATAATTGATGATAAAAGTATTGAACCTATAGATCCTGCTATAGTTTTATTTGGACTAATTTTTGATAATTTTGGTCCTTTAAAAAATTTACCGAATACAAAACCACCTATATCGGATGCGATACAGGTAAATAATAAAATAAATAAAAGTATCTTAAAATGAAAAAAATTTGAGAACATTAAAAAAATTGAGCTAAATATAAATATATAAATGACAAAGAAGGAATTGAGTAAAAATGCTTTTATTTTTTCTTTAGAGTATATCTTCATAGTCATTCGTATAAATTCCAATATTGAAAAAATGCTAATAATTATTAGAAAATAACCTAAAAAATAATTATTTATTAACATTGTAAATACAATTAAAAACAAAATTATTGAAGTGTATATTCTTTTTTTAATATTTGTGTTCATGTTAAATTGATCCGAAATTTCTTTTAATATTTTTGTAATTATTAATAATTTTTACAAAATCTTTTGATTTAAAATCTGGCCATAATTTATCTAAAAAGTAAAGCTCTGCATATGCAAGTTGCCATAACATAAAATTACTTAGTCTTTTGTGACCTCCAGTTCTTATTAATATGTCTGGGTTAGGTTGTTTCATTGTGTATAAGTTTTTTTCAATGTTTTTTTCACTAATTTTTTTTTTCAATTTTTTGAGTGCATTTACAATTTCATCTTTTGAACCATAATTAATTGCTAAATTAACAGTTATTTTTTTATTATTTTTTGTAAGATTGATTACCTGTTTAAGAGAAGATTTTATTTGATTAGGTAAATTACTTATTTTGCCAAATATATTTATTTTGATCCCTTTAGAAATTACATTTTGTAACTCTTGCTTAAAATAAATTGTGATTAATTTAAATAAAAAATTTACTTCTGATTTAGGTCTTTTCCAGTTTTCAGTTGAAAACACATAAAATGTAACAAATGGAATTTTATATTTTGCTGCTGTTTCTACTGTTTTCTTGACAGTTTTTACTCCATTAATATGTCCAAAATTTCTACCTTTTTTCTTTTTTTGGCCCCACCTACCATTACCATCCATAATAAAGGCAACGTGGTTGAGTTTATTCATATTTGTAATATCTCTTTTTCTTTTTCAGATAAAATTTTATCAATATTTTCAATATTAACGTCGGTTAATTTTTGAACATTTTTTTCAAAATTTTTATTTTCATCTTCTGTGATTGTTTTGTCTTTAAATTTTTTTTTTAACTCTTCATTAGCTTCTCTTCTAATATTTCTTATTGATACCTTGCTTTTTTCGCCCATTCCTCTAAGAATTTTAATTAAATCTTTTCTTCTTTCTTCAGTTAAGTCTGGAATTCTAAGTCTAATAATCTGACCGTCAATCTGTGGGTTAATACCAAGTTCTGATTTTTGTATAGCTGAGTCAATTAACACTATATTCGATTTATCCCAGACTTGAATGGAAATTAACCTAGCTTCAGGAACGCTAACTGTAGCAAGTTGATCAATAGGCATCATTTGTCCATATACATCAATTTTTATTGTATCAAGCATATTAGCATTAGCTCTACCAGTTCTAAGAGTAGAAATATCTTTTTTAAATGATTGAATACTTTTATCCATTTTTATAGAAAAACTTTTTTCATTGAACTCTGAGCTCATTTTAAACTCCTTCACCTACTTTATATCTTATATAATCAACAATTTTTAGTTCTTTGTCAGCCTTATTTTCTTTTAGAATATCAATAACTTTTTTTTTAGGATCCATTATCCAAATTTGATTAAGTAAAGTATTATCATTGATAAATTTAGAAATTTTTCCTTTTGAAATTTTTTCAGCCATTTCTTTTGGTTTTCCAGAATTAATTATTTCTGCTTTTATAATCTCAAGCTCTTTATCTATTATCTCTTTTTTCAAATCTTTTTCCTCTATTGCAAGTGGATTCGAAGCTGCTATATGCATTGATATCTTATTTCCTATGCTTTCATTTTTATCTTTTACAATTCCTTCAATTTTTACAACTGAGATTATTTTGCCGATATCTTTTTCTAAAGCGGAGTGTACATAATAAAAATTAGTACCCGATTTATTATCAAAATAGTTTGCTCTTCTTATTGTAATTTTTTCTCCAATTTTAGCTATTAAGTTAACTAAAGCATCTTTAACAACAACTCCATTATTCATCTTTGTTGAATTTAGTGTTTCAAGACTCCCTTTTGTTTGAAAATTTATGTCTGATAATTCTTTGCAAAAAGAAATAAAATCACTATTTTTTGCAACAAAATCTGTTTCACTGTTAATTTCTATAATTGATATATTGCCATTTTCCTGTTTTATTAAAGCTACGCCTTCTGAAGCTGTACGACTCATTTTTTTTGAAGCTTTGGCAATACCTTTTTTTCTTAAAAACTCAACAGATTTTTCAATATCTCCTTTAGTCTCATCCAATGCTAATTTACAATCTTTAAAACCAACACCGGTCAATTCTCTTAGCTTTTTTATATTGTCTAGTAAGTCTTTGTTTGACATTTAATTAATTAATAGAATTAGTTTTTTTTTTTATCAGCTTTTTTCTCTGATTTTTTTTCTAATTTCTTTTCTTCTTTTGGGACTGAGTCTTTTATGAATTTTTCTGCATCTTTAATTGTTTGTTTAAGTAATTCGCAATAAAGGTTTATAGATCTTCTTGCGTCATCATTCCCTGGTATTGGATAATTAATATCAGTAGGATCAGAATTTGTATCTAAAACTGCTATTATTGGGATTTTAAGTTTTTTAGCTTCGGCTACTGCAAGTGACTCTATATTTGTGTCTATAATAAAAATTAAATCTGGCGTCTTTTTCATTTCAGAAATACCACCTAATGATCTTTGTAATTTTTCTTTCTCTTTCCCAAATTTAAGGATCTCTTTTTTTGTAAATCCTATATTTTCTTTAGAAAGTTGTTCGTTTAATTTTTTTAATCTTTTTATAGAATTTTGTATCGTGTTCCAATTAGTTAGCATTCCGCCTAACCATCTGTAATTAACAAAAAATTGTCCTGTCTCTTTGGCTAAGTCACTCACTTGTTCAGAGGCTTGCTTTTTAGTTGAAACAACCAGCAATTTACCCCCGCTAGATATTGTTTTATGTACTTGTGCTAAAGCATTTTTAAGAAATTCAACAGTTTGAGTTAGATCGATTATGTGTATTGAATTTTTTTCACCAAAAATGTATTGCTTCATTTTTGGATTCCATCGTAGTGTTTTATGGCCTAGATGAACTCCAGCTTCTAATAATTGTTTAATGTCTACTTTTGGTACGTTCATATTTTTTTCCGGTTAATCCACCACAGTTACTCCATTTTTATGGACCGGGGGGCATTGCCCTTAAAACTGTGTGCGAAATTAGTTACTGATATATAGAAACAGATTAAAAAATCAACAGTCTAAACTGAAATTTTTTTCACATATTCCTTGTTTTTAATCGTTTTTATTAAATTATAATCTATTTTTCTTGCTTTTTGTAAATTGTAGTGAATTTTTTTATCTTGATTGTTTATTATTAAACTTACTTCTGTAGAACCACTATTTTCTAAAATTTTCTTCAATTCATCTAAATTGAAATTATCATTTAATTCAATTGTTATTTTAGGATAAGGTTTGCTTATTAAATCAGTAAGGCTCAATATTTTTTTAATATTCACTCTCCTTTGTGATTGGTCACTTGCAAGTTTATCTTTGTATAACGTCAAAACAAAAGACTCGGATTCTAATATTTTATCTCTATTGCTTGTTAAAATTTCAGCAAATAAGAATAATTCAAACTCACCAGTATTATCGCTAAATTTTACAATAGCAAATGGAGTGCCCTTAGAACTTTTCTTTTCTTGTATTGACATAATTGTGCCTGCTACTAAAGCTTCATTTTGATTGTTATTCAAAAAATCTTTATAAGAAATTATATTTAACTGACCAAATACCTCTCTATATTCATTTAATGGGTGATCTGATAAATAAAACCCTAAAGATTTAAATTCTTCGGATAACTGTTCTTTTTTAGCCCATTTTTTTGAAGACACATAATCAAAATCATTTGCAGAATTATTAATACTTTCAAATAGACTTGTTTGATTATTTATCTTGTCTTCATTAATATTTTTAATTTTTTGTATTATTTTTGGGATAGAGGTTAAAATCTTATTTCTATCATCATCAAACTCATCAAATACACCTGCTTTAACTAGTCCCTCTAATTGTAATTTATTTACATCTTTGGCGTCAACTCTATTTATAAGGTCTATTAAAGACGTAAATTTTCCATTTTTTTCTCTCTCTTTAATAATATTAGAAATTGCTTCATATCCGACATTTTTTATTGCCCCCAAACCATAGTAAATTTTATTTTTTTCAGTTTTAAAATCTGCAAAACATTTATTAATTGATGGTCTAATAATTTCAATTTTTAGCCTCTTCAATTCTTCAACGAATTCTCTTAGTTTAGATGTATTTGTTAGCTCTGTAGACATTGTAGCTGCTATAAAATCTTCTTTATGATAAGTCTTTAAATATGCAGTTTGATAAGCGATTAGAGCATAAGCTGCTGCATGACTTTTATTAAACCCATACTGCGCAAAAGGTTCAATTTTTGTAAAAACAAAATTTGCAACGTCTCTTTTAATTCCGTTTTTAATAGCTCCATTAATAAATCTTTCTTTTTGTTTATCAAGCTCTGCTTTTTTCTTCTTTCCCATAGCTCTTCGTAAAATATCTGCTTCTCCAGCAGTGAAACCTGCCAAAGTTTGAGCAATTTGCATAACTTGCTCTTGATAAATAATTATTCCATAAGTAGGTTTTAAAATATTTTCTAATGTTGGATGAATATAGTCAGGAGTTTTGCTTCCATTTTTACATTCATTATAAATTGGTATGTTGCTCATTGGGCCAGGTCTATACAGAGCGACTAATGCGATTATATCATCAAATCTATTAGGTTTCATTTGTCTTATAGCTTCTCTCATGCCAGTACTCTCTAGTTGGAATAGTCCAATAGTTTCACCAGTTGATAAAAGATTGAAGACTTTTTCATCCTCAAGATTAATTTTACTAATATCTAGATCTATATTTTTATTCTTTAATCTTTTTAATGTTTTGTTAATAACAGTAAGAGTTTTTAAACCAAGTAAATCAAATTTTACTAATCCAGCATTTTCTGACGAGTACATATCATATTGTGTTGACGGCAAAATTAAATTCGAGCTTTGATCAATATACAGTGGAAATTGCTCAGCGAGTTTATTTCCAGCAATTACCACGCCTGCCGCATGTGTTGCCATATTACGGTTCAGCCCTTCTAATTTTAAAGAAAGTTCAATAAGTTTTTTAACCTTAGTATTATTTTTAATTTCATCTTTAAATCTTGGTTCTCTGTCTATTGACTCTTGTAATGTTAGAGGTCTAGACGGATCAAATGGTATCATTTTACAAATTTTGTCAACATGCCCGTAAGATAACCCCAATACTCTTCCTACATCTCTTAAAGCCATTCTGGCTTTTAATTTTCCAAAAGTAATTATGTGCGCAACTCCATCTTTATACTTTGATCTAAGGTATTCAAAAACTTTATCTCTTTGTTCTTCACAAAAATCTATATCGAAGTCGGGCATTGAAATTCTATCTGGATTCAAGAATCTTTCAAAAATTAAATCAAACTCTATAGGATCTAAATCAGTAATATCTAAACAATAAGCCACTAAAGATCCCGCTCCTGATCCTCTGCCTGGCCCAACAGGAATAGAATTTTTTTTAGCCCATTTAATGTAATCAGATACAATCAAAAAATAACTTGAGTAATCCATTGAATTGATAATTTCTATCTCATGTAAAAGTCTATCATTATAAATTGATTTTATTTGATCATCGGATTTATTTTTGTTTTTTTTTAATATAAAATTTTTTAATCTATTCTCTAATCCAATTTTAGCTTGTCTTAAAAGTTCTTTTTCGGCAGATATTTCTTTATCATTTGATATTGATGGTAAAATAGGTTTTGATTTTTTTGGTTTAAAATTAAATCTTTTAGGAAAATTATAATTATTTTCTAATGCTTCTGGTATATCGCTATAAATTTTTTGCAGTTCTTGAGTGTCTTTTAAAAAATGTTGGTTGCTATAGCGAAATCTGTTTCTATCATCTAAAAATTCTTTTTCTTTAATACATATTAGAGCATCGTGAGCCTCAGCCATGTTAGGCTCTAAATAGAAAACTTCTTGTCCGGCTATTAAAGGAAGATCATGTGATAATGAAGTTTTTAACAAATAATTCTCATAGGCAGTTTCTTGTGTCTCTGAGTGTCTTTGAATTTCTATATACAAGCGATTTTCAAATCGTTTTTTAAGCTCGGTTATTATTTTTTCAAAATATTTTAATTTGTTTGCGTAAAATAGTTTTCCAAAAAAATCATTATAATTACCTGTCAAGATGATAAGATCTTCATGGTTCTCAATTAAGTCTTTGATTTCACAATAAGGATCATCTGAATCTTTGTTCTTTAAATAGCTAATTGAAGATAGTTTAGTTAAGTTTTTATAACCCGTCTCTGAGGTAGCGTATAAAGTAATTTTTCCGATTTGATTATTGCTAGATACGTTTATTTGTGTTCCAATAATAGGCTGAGTACCTGTTTTGCTAATTTTTTCAGCAAATTCTAGAGCGCCACATAAATTAAAGCTATCAGCTATACCCAAGGCTTTAATCTTATTTTTTTTACAGAAATCAGCTAGTTGGTCAATCTTTATTGCACCTTCGCAAATTGAATATTGGGTATGTATTTTGATATTACTAAATTGTTTACTAAGATTAGGCACTAGACCGTTTTATATCACCTTTAAAAATACTCAACTTATAATCTGCCTTGTTAGCAAGTTCTCTATTATGAGTTGCAAAAATTACTGTTTTCTTTAATTTTTTAAGTTTTAAGAAATAAGAAAATATTTCAAGCGAAGTTTCATAATCTAAATTCCCAGTTGGTTCGTCAGCTAAAATTAAATCTGTATCTGAAATTAAAGCTCTTGCTATAGCCACTCTTTGTTGCTCGCCACCAGATAGTTCGCTAGGAAAATGATTTAACCTATCTGAAAT
>MDSV01148094.1_pt1 | contig 12065 bp, 7 predicted proteins | sample 810851 | NCBI WGS metagenome assembly MDSV01 (sample SAMN05326640, study PRJNA326480) | marine metagenome | isolation source: seawater | place: Atlantic Ocean: North East | collected 2012 | reverse complement strand
TCTATTTTTTTTGAAACTCTTAGGGCCGTGTCCAAGCAATTACCAAAAGATAAAATTGCGGTAGTTTTATTTACGGCTGATCGCACTTCCGTGCTCTTTCCAATTTCAATTTCGCTGCCATCTTTTTGGATGAGTTGATTTGAGCCTTTACCTCTAGGGTAGCGAACTGCAACTGGCCCTTTGTAATTGAAACCGGTATTAAGCATTTTCCAAACCATGTCTTCGTTGGAAGGTGTCATGATAACCATATTGGGTATGCATCGGAGATAAGAAAGATCGAAAGCTCCTTGATGAGTAGCTCCATCAGCCCCAACCAATCCTGCCCTATCAATTGCAAATAAAACATCCAGATCCTGGAGTGCTACATCATGGATTAATTGATCGTAAGCTCGTTGTAAGAAAGTGCTATAAATAGCAACAACTGGTTTCATTCCTTCACAAGCTAACCCTGCTGCAAAAGTTACAGAATGCTGTTCGGCAATGGCAACGTCAAAATACCTATCAGGGAATTCTTGTGAGTATTGAACCATTCCTGAACCTTCTCTCATGGCAGGTGTTATGGCCATAAGTCTTTCGTCCTTCTTAGCTTTGTAGCAAAGCCACTCACCAAAAATTTCTGAGTAAGTGGGGGAGGGTTTAGATTCAGCAGCTTTAGCTTGTGCGCTCTCAGCCCTTTTAATTTTGTTAATAGCATGAAAGCTTATTTGATCTTGCTCTGCAGGTGAAAAGCCTTTGCCTTTGGTAGTGATTACGTGGAGAAAACGAGGTCCGTTTAGTCTTTTTATGTCTTCAAGTATTTTGACTAATCCAATAGAGTCGTGACCATCAACAGGACCTATGTATTCAAAACCTAACTCTTCAAAAAGCGTTCCAGGTGCAACCATGCCTTTGGCATGAATTTCTGCTTTTCTTACAAAAGCTCTGGCCGCAGGCACATAAGTTAGTACTTGTTTTCCTCCTTCACGAATCTTGTTGTAAGTTCTGCTAGCCCATATTTTAGATAGATAATTTCTAAGTCCTCCTACATTTTCGGAAATGGACATTTGATTATCATTTAGAATAACCAGTAAATTCTTATCCAAAGATCCTGCATGAGACAGGGCTTCAAAAGCCATCCCAGCTGTCATGGCTCCATCACCAATTATTGCAGTAACGTGCCTATCTTCTTGTTTGGCATTTGAGGCTGTAATCATTCCAAGTGCTGCACTGATAGAGGTGCTTGAATGACCAACTCCAAAAGTGTCATAAGGACTCTCTGTTTTAGAAGGAAAAGGAGCAAGACCATTCATTTGCCTTATGCTTTCCATGTCATTTTTTCTTCCTGTCATTATCTTATGCGGATAAGTTTGATGTCCTACGTCCCAAACCAACCTATCTTCTGGAGTATTGAATGCATAATGCAATGCGAGAGTTAACTCAACCACTCCAAGACCTGCTCCAAAGTGACCTCCAGTTTGCCCAACTGTGTAAAGCAAGTACTCTCTTAATTCATCTGCCACCCTAGGCAGTTGAGATAATTTAAGCGCTCTGAGATCAGACGGCTCTGATATGTTATCTAGAATTAGAGAATTAGGTTTTTTTATTGGGATTGTTTCAAAGATTTTCACTTTAGTAGTTCCTTGTCACAACATACGACGTTAAAGATTCAAGATTATCTGTTTTAAGATCTAAACCCTTTAAAATGTCTAAAGCCTCTTCCGCTAAGTGCATTGATCTTATTTTTGATTTTTCTATCCCCACCATAGAAGGGTAGGTAATTTTTTCTTTCATTAGATCCGATCCTTGCGGCTTTCCACTTTCTGAAGCAGGTGACTCTATATCTATAATGTCATCTCTGATTTGGAAAGCTAGGCCAATTTTTTTCCCGTAAGTTTTAAGAATTGAAAGTTCATGACTTTCCAGCCCACCTATAAGACCTCCAAGTTCAATAGAAGCTTCAATTAGTCTTCCTGTTTTTTGCTCATGCATTAAATCTAATTCATCGACATTAATGTCTTTATTAAGTTCTATATCTTTCATTTGTCCCTCCACCATGCCCTTATGATTGCAAGCGCTAGTAAGACTATTGATCATAAGTATTTTGGTGGAGTCAGAAAGACTATTTATGGAACAGATTAATTCATAAGCCATCGGTTGCAGCGCATCACCTGCTAAAATTGCAGTTGCTTCATCAAATTTTACATGACATGTTGGTTTCCCTCGTCTTAATTTATCATCATCCATTGCTGGAAGATCATCATGTATAAGAGAATAACAGTGAATAAACTCAACAGCACAAGCTGTTGCATCAGCAATAGGAATTTCTGTTTTTCCAAGATCTGAACTTAGATAAACAAGTATCGAACGGAGTCTTTTACCTCCGTTGAGTACTGAATAGTGAACAGCATCTAAAAGTCTAGAGTTATCTTTTGGAGGTAGAAATCTTTGCAAGGCCTGATTCACTCTTTCTTGATAAACCCTTATAAGTTTTTCAAATTCAGGCATCCTTTAGAGGCACGGTTTTTAATTCTCCGTTTTCTTCTATTAGTTTTTTGACTTGAAGTTCTGCTTTAGAGAGTTGTTCTTGACATTGCCTTGTAAGCTTTATGCCTCTTTCAAAAGATTTTAAAGATTCTTCTAAGCTAAGTTCACCTGATTCTAATTTTTCTACAACATCTTCAAGATCTTTGAGAGCTTTTTCAAAATTTATTTCGGTTTTTTTTTCGGCCATAAATTTAAATATTATTTTTAAAGAGAGTATTCTAAACCAATATAGGCTTCTCTCGGTAAACCAGGAAAATATCTGTCTCCTCCAAATGCATTAAAATCTGCTCTCTCAGCATAATTTTCGTCTGTAAGATTCTCAATTCTTAGATATCCTTTAAGCTTAGAAGAGTAATTCCAGCTTGTTCTAAGATGAAACAAGGTATGACCTTCGTATTCATGTAAGTTTGCTGCATCAGTAAAATAAGAATCTATATACTCAATTTCAATTTCAGTAGAAATCAAGTCATTAACAGAGAAAGCCCACATAAGATTACCCATTAGTTTCGGGGCAGTGTCTATAGTGTTTCCATTTCTTATTTTTTCTCGAGTAGAAGTATCAGAAGAAAATTTGTATTTATGATCCCCGTAAGTCAGGGTTGCTGATAAAGAATTGTCATTGAGGAACTCAACTCTTGAAGTTAACTCCATCCCTTCATGATTTGTTTTGCCATTGTCAATTATGAAGTTTTCAGAATCTCTAAAAATAGAATTCTTTTTCTTACCTTTATAAAAACTTATCGATCCATTTACTCGATAGAAGCTAAATTTACTGCCAATCTCAAACATAGATAGTTTTTCTGAATCCAAGTCACTTACACTCTGTTTCTTTTGTAATCTATAAGCTTCATTGATTTGAGGGGGTCTGAAGCCTAAACTGCTCTGAGCAAAATAATTAATTCCATCGTTATCTGTTTCCAATCCTAAACGCAGGCTTATTTCTTGATGGACATCAGTTCGATCGGCTGGTCTATTGTAATAACAACCTCCAAATCCACAAATGCTTCCATCATCTCTTGTATTCCCATCAAGCATTTTATTGTCGTAAGAATAATGAATAGATTCAGCTCTTATGTCTCCAAAACCAATCAAGTTATTACCGAGGTTCACCCCTTCTATGCCAGAGAAAAGAGCGAAGACTTTTGAATTTCCTTGGTAGTCATAATGTTTTCCTTTGGGTCTAGTTGCGTTATTGAATGCTGAACTATCTGTTAAGGCATTCTGTTGGGTTTCTTTTAAATCCATCTTGGCCATTTCTATTTGAAATCCATTTACCCAAGTCATTTCACCAAGATTTATAATTTTCTGAAATATTGCTCCTAAACTTGTGTGATTATTTTTTTCTACAGGGGTACCAGGAAGGTAATGCTGCAGGAACTCCATTTCATTCTTTCTAAAATAAGGTACTAATGACGAAACTCCGTTTTCATTTTTCTTTACAAGTTTAAGCGAAGTTCTCAAAGAATTTGCATCTCTGTAGGCTTCAGGATTTCCATTCTTTTTGTTTAAAAATGGATTCTTGTAACTATCCAGTCCATTTATATACCCTGCAGTTTCTTGATTAAGATTGGTAAAATTAAGATTAAAAGATCCATCCCATCCTTTGATCACTAATTTAGATTTAAAGTTAATTTTTTGTTGATCATATCCTGAGTTTTCTCTGAAACCATCGTTAGTAGTTATTAAGGCATTCAGTTTCCATTCTTCCAAATCACCAACGCTTAACTTTATATTTTGGTAATCATTCGGACCAAGATTGGTTGAAAATGTATTCTCTGATTTTAAATCCTTTGTTAGAACATTTATTACGCCATGCATTGCATTTGCACCGTATCGAGCACTTGCCGGGCCTGTTATTGCCTCTATACCTTGTGAGAGTTCGTAAGAGGTCTCAAACAGTCCATTAACATTACAAAATCCACTGGGTCTGACCGGAACTCCATCTTCCATTAATAAAAATGAACCACAAGCACCAGGACCTGTTAAAACAGGCGATCTCATTGAGGTTAGATGCTCTTGACCGGAGCCTCTGCTTATCCAGACCCCAGGCACTCGTCTAAAAATTTGCTTGGGGTGTTGTGCTTGCAGTTTAACTAAATCATCAGAACTTAAAGAAGAGATTGAAAGATTTTGAGACCAACCATCAAGGTTTGTTATCTTTTTTTCTAAAACAATTATCTCCTCGACAGCCTCTGATTTTAAGTTAAAAGACGAAAGAGCAAATAAGAAAATTAGCATTCTACAAGAAGATATTTTCATTTATACGTCCGTTTATTTATTTAGAAGTGGCGATGATAACTGATTCATCAGCATCCTTAAAAAGGTTTAGAAGAAATATCTTAGTGTCTAATTGTTTACTTTTACAACTCTGAAGTTTTTAATGAGTTTTAAAGGCCAAAACATCAGTCTCAACAATCTTTGAGGAATCTTCCTTACCGAATCACTCAGGGCTAAAGCACATGGTGTCACTACTAGAGTAAGTATAGTTGCGACGCTTAAGCCAACAACTAATGACCCTGCCATCTGCTCCCAGAAACTACTTATATAGCCACCTTGTTTAATACTTCTGTCAATAAGGTCAACACTGTAACCCATTGCAATAGGAAGTAGTCCAGCTATTGTTGTAAAAGAAGTAAGAAAAACTGGTCTTAGTCTCAATATAGCGCTTCTTAATGCAACTGATTTTGTGTCGGACCCCGGATTGTTTCTTTTCAGAAGATTGAATGTATCTATCAATACAATATTGTTATTAACAACAATTCCTGCAAGAGCAACACAACTAATCCCTGTTTGCAGCGTGCTAAAAGATCTATCAAGAATCAGCAAGGAGATAAAAACACCTCCAAATGAAAGCAATATTGCAGATAAAACTATGTTGGCTTGATAGAAGCTATTAAATTGTGCGACTAAAACAATAAGCATCACAAAAAGCATGCCAATAAAACCTAGTACAAGATAGTCAGCTGCTTCTTTGTTGTATTTATCAAAACCATCGAACTCAACAGTTATACCTTTTCCAAGATCTGTAATGGCTATCCAATCTTTGATTTGTTTAATTTTTGCTGAAGGAATTACTCCAGGCATTGTCTCAGCAGACAGTTTTTCAACACGCTTACCGTTTTGCCTAGTAATCGATTTAGTGGCAGGTTTGATGATGGTTTCTACAAAACTACTCACCGGAACTAGCCCTTTCATAGTTTGAATATTAAGTTTTTCTAGTTGATCAATGTTCCTTTCATTTTTCGGGAATCTAACTCTTATATCTACTTCTCTATCTAGGTTAAGAGGCCTGTATTCTCCAACTTTTATTCCGTTTGTTACCATTTGAACTGCAGTCCCAACATCACTTAATCCAGCTCCGTACTGAGCTGCTTTAGTTCTATCAATGTTTAGTTCCCATTCAATGCCTCGTCTATCAGAGCTATCCTCTATGTTAGTAAACCCTGTTACTTCAGTTTCTACATAGTTTCTAATTTTCTTAATGGCTATTTTTAAGGCTTTTGCATCTTTTCCTATAACGTTTAATTGCAGTGCTTTGCCGATAGGTGGGCCGCCTTTTTCTGCTTCAACGGAGACTAAATATCCAGAAGTGTCATTTAATCTTTCTCTCATTAGGTCCATAATTTCATAGCCATTTCTATCGGATACGGCATCGTCTTCTGCATAAAAATCAACGAACATACCACCCACTTTATCTGGGTTAATACCTCTCATGCCCATGCTGCCACCTGAATTTGACCAAACTGATAGCATTTCAATGTCTTCTAAATCAATTATCTTTTGCTCTGCTTCAATTGCTAGATCTCTTATTTCATCTACTGCAAGGTTTCCTCGGGCCGATATTGATACTTCAGCAAATTGAGGTGCTACTTCTGGGAAATAAGAAACTGGTTTGCCATGCTGAGTCCACAATCCTATGCATAATATAATTGAAGACAATATGACAAAAATGGTTTGACCAGGGGTGTCTAAGTATTGATTTATTTTTCTGGCGTATAAACCTGTGGCTCCAGATAGGGATAAAGGATCTGAAGATTCAAGTTTTCGTACATTATTTACTTCTTCTTCTGATTGTTTAGCAAGACCTCCAAACATAGCTCCCAGAATAGGAGCGAACACTAGAGAATACAGTAATGAACCAACAAGAACACAAAAGACAGTAATAGGCATGTCTCTAATGAATTTACCGAAGCCTGGCATGAACATGAGCGGCGTAAATGCAATCAACGTAGTGGTAGTAGAGGACAGCACTGGCCAAAACATTCTTGTTGCGGCAGCAGTGTAGGCATCAACTCTATTCATACCCTCAGCTAATTTTCTATCAGCGTATTCCGTTATTACGATAGAGCCGTCAATTGTCATTCCCATTGAAATTAACATCCCAAACATTACCATAAAGTTAAACTCTTTGCCTAGAACGAAAAGTGTAAGTAAAGCAAATAAATAAGAAAATGGTATTGCCATACCTACTAGCATGGAAGTTCTAAAGCCAAGCGCTGCAAGGACAACGATCATTACGAGAGCCACGGAAGTTAGAACATTTCCTTGTAATTCTGAAATCATTTGTAAGGCAAATTCAGAATCATCTCTTACAAAATTGACCTCTACCCCTTCTGGGAAAGCTTTTGATTCTTCTTCTACTAGTTTCCTTACATCATTAACAGTATCAATGATGTTTGATCCGCTTCTTTTCATCACATCAATGGATAGGGATTGCTTGCCGTTGATTCTTGAATATCCGCCCCTGTCTTTAAAAGTTAGCCTTACATCAGCTACGTCCTTCAATGTAACTACTGAAGTTCCGGAAACTTTAATAGGTAGACTTTGAATATCTTCTAAGCTAGAAAAAACACTTGGTACGTTAACGGCAAATCTTCCTTTACCGGTATCTTGTGAACCAGCAGGAATAACTCTGTTGTTATTAGAAACTGCTTGGTAAAGTTGGGTCATGGAGATTCCATAAGATTCCAACTTACCTTTTTCCACAACCGCCTCTATTAAATCTTCTGGTACACCATTCAATTCCGCTTGCAGAACGTTAGGGTGAGTTTCTATGAGATCTTGGAGATCTTGAGTTAAGTTTACTAATACTCTTTGAGGTAGGATCGAACTAGAAACACTTATTGTAAGAATAGGCTCGTCTGTAGTGGTGAATTCTCTGATGGTTGGCTCTCTCGCATCAAGAGGTAGTTCTCCCTTGGCTTCATCAACTTTAACTCTAGTATCGTAAAGTGCTCTGTCTAGATCTATATCTTGATCAAATTCTACTACTACAGCGGCATAACCCGTGGTAGAAGTTGATCTTACTGTTTCTACACCCTCAATTGTCCTTAAAGCATCTTCAAGAGGTTTTGCTAGAAGTCTTTCCGAATCTTCCGGAGAAACTCCTTCGTAACCAACTCCAATATATGCCCCTGGAAAAGACACATCTGGTTCTGTTGCTTTAGGGAGATAATTTAAAGCAAAAAAGCCTGCAATAGAAAGGAGAAAAAGAACACTTAGTGAGGTTCTGCTTTTATAAATAGCGGTTTTTATGAAGTTATTCATGCTTCAGGAACAGATATTTCTTTGACTTTAACCGTTTGTCCTTGGAATACGTATTCTTGACCTAAAGTAATAATTCTTGCAAAAGGGGGAAGACCAGATATCCACAAGCCGTCAGTCGTATCTTCTAAAATCTCTATTGTTCTAAACTCAACTTCGTTATTGATATTTACCAATCTGATTCCTAATTTTCCTTGATCATTAAGGGACAATATAGCTGGAGATATTTTGTGAGCTGGCACTGCCTTTCCTTCTATAAATATCTCTGCAGAAACTCCATCTCTTATTGATCTATCTGAATTTGCTGCACTGATTTCAACTCTGAAAGTTCTTGTATTTTTATCTGCAGACGTTGCTATGAATGACACTTTCCCTTGAACTTCTCTCCCAGAAATTAATTTAGCTAATACGTTTGACCCGAGCTGAACTTGTGCTATTTCCTTTTCTGCAATATCTGCAACGAGTAACATTGGGTCAGGATCTATTAAAGAAGCGCATATTCCTCCTAAGTTAAGGTAATCTCCTGAGTCTACGTTTATTGTTTCTAAGTAACCTGAAAAAGGGGCTTCAATTTTAGGGTAAGCTTCTCTACCTGCTATATAAAGTTGGCACAATAAATCTCCTTTTTTAACATAATCGCCTTGTTTAACCGGAACAGAGATCACTCTTCCTCCTACTTCAGCTCTAACTTGAACAAATTTGTCTGCTTCAGTGAAGCCACTGGCTTTTATAAAAGGGGATTTTTGACTAGCTTCACTATTAAGAACAGTAACAGATGCGAGTGTTTCTAGAGAAGATTCACTTTGTGGGTTTATTTCTTCCTCAATTAAATTTCCTGAAATCATCCAGATCATTAGAAATATAGCCGTAATGAAAGCTGTTTTATATGTTTGTTTAATTTTCATTTTTTTAGGTGTTATACCTAACTATAACACTAAAGTACTAAACAAACTACTTAGATCTTATGTTTTTCTTTGAGTTTCTTGAAGTGCTCTCTTCTTTCCTCTTTGCTTGAAGACAAATTTTTCTTATTCTCTGTTTCTTTGGTAGATTCTGTTTTCCAACTAGCTTGGATTCTCTTATCTAGCTCTTCAGGGTTTTGAGTTCCAGATAGTTTTTGTTGCCTTTGTGATTGGTATTTTACATGTTGCAGGAACTTACTATTCCACGAATTATGAGATTGACCTGTTTCCTTCCAATAAAGAATAAATTCGCTGACACTTGAATCTGCAAACTCCTTAGTTATTCCAGTTAAGGACAAAACATCATAAAAATCATCATTTGGAAGCCAATCTTGGGTTATTGGAGTAGGTAATTCACTATTTTCTGCCACGCTTTGTGTTCTTGCCCATTGTCTTCTGATGTGAGCGATGAACTTGCTGCTCCATATATCAGAGAGTTCGTTTCTTTCACTCCAGTAGAGAATAAATCCTGGTATTTCTTTTTCTATAAAATCGCTACTAACTCCGTTATTGATAAGAATCTCATAAGCCTCTTCATCAGGAATCCAATCCTTAGAAATAGGTTTTCTTTTATTCTGCTTATGAGTTCTTACTTCTTGCTGGCGCCACTTTTTTATTACATAGCGAAGAAATTTCACCCCCCAAGAGTGATGACGCTCACTTTTTTCTAGACTCAAGTGTTTGAAATCATCCACGAAAGATAGAGCAAACTCATCAGGGATTCCGTATTCACTAATTTGTTGTAAAAGCTCTGGATCCGGTAGCCAATTTTTTGAGAGTTCAGATGATTGTCTTATTTCTAGTTCAGAATAAGAGCTTCGTTCTTCACTTTCTTGTTTTTTCACTAAAGTGAACTCGTTACCTACAATTCTTACGATGCCCTTAGCTGAAAGGCTTGTAAGAGTTTTAGAGAGTTTATCTTGGCTCCAGAAGGCAGTTTCAGTTTGTAAGTCTTCCTCAGTAAAAGCGCTTTTTTTTAAGGTTTTATAGAGAATATTGAGAATCTCCAAGAGAACAGCTTCATTGAGGCCAATGGTTTTTGCTGCGTCTTTTGAAATAACTAAATTATCTTTGCTCATAAAATATCCGGACAAAGGAGGTTATGTTATCAGGACTAACTTCTCAAGAAGAAGTTATTAAAATAAACAAATTAAGTTCTTTTTTGAACTGCTTCGCTTAGTTGATTTAGACAAACAAGAGTGTCTTCCCAGTTGATACATGCATCTGTAATGCTTTTGCCATAAATTAAGTCAGCTTTATTGTTGGCCGATTGATTGCCTTCTTCTATATTGGATTCAATCATCACTCCTGTGATTCTATTTTCTCCGGCGGCCAGCTGGTTTGCAATATCAGTACAAACTTCAAGTTGTTTTTTATGCTGCTTAGTGCTGTTGCCGTGACTCATATCAACCATAATTGTTTCTAATAAGTTTGATGATTTAAGGACTTGAGATACTTTCTCTATGTCTTCTGATCGGTAATTCGGTTTGCTGCCCCCTCTTAAAATAACATGGCAATCTCTATTACCAGTGGAAGTAAACGCAGCAACTCTTCCTTCTTTAGTTACAGAAAGGAATCTGTGTGGATTACGAGCAGAGCCAATTGCGTCTGCTGCCACTTGGACACTGCCATTGGTGCTATTCTTAAAGCCAACTGGACAGGACAGTCCTGAAGCTAACTCTCTGTGAACTTGGCTCTCTGTAGTTCTCGCTCCAATAGCGCCCCATGATATTAAATCACCAATGTATTGAGGCGTTATCACGTCCAGGAATTCCGTTCCTGCACACATACCCATATTTGTCAGGTCTCTTAATAATTGCCTTGAGGTCGCCAGTCCTTTATTTATCTTGAATGAGTTATCTAAGTCAGGATCATTAATTAATCCTTTCCATCCAACTGTAGTTCTGGGCTTCTCAAAATAAACCCTCATGACAACTTGTAGTTGATCTTTGTAGAGTTCTGCCTGTTCTAGTAATTTACCCGCGTAATCCTTTGCCGCAGAAGGGTCATGGATTGAGCATGGTCCAACCACTACGATGAGCCTTTTATCTTCTTGCAAAAGAATTCTAGAAATATTTTGTCTAGAATTAACTATTAACTCTGCAGCTGCTTCCGAGATTGGTTGTTCCTCGATAAGGGTATTTGCAGTTAGTACCTCCTGCCTATCGGATATTCTTTGATCACTAGTCTTGTGTTGCATGACTTAATATTCTTAAATTTGATCAAGCATTCTACCTATATATTAGTTAGATTGAACCTTAACGAGTGTTAATATAGCTTTATTCTTAAATTTATATAATCTTTTAACTATTGTAATTTACTGACAAAGCTACAAGTAGAAATGACAACACACTCGATTAAGGTAGGAATAGTTCAAGAAAATCCTATTGTTGGCGATATATCAGGCAATACCGCGCTTGCGGTTAAAGCTATCAACGAATTAAAGAAAGATAACCCAGATATCATCCTTTTTACTGAAATGTTTTTGACAGGTTACCCGCCCGAAGACCTTTTACTTCGCGGTGATTTATTGGATTCAATTGATGTCGCTATAGAAGAATTGGCTCATTTATCTGAAAATACTCATCTTGTTATGGGCTATCCTAGGAAAAAAGGTAATAACCTTTTTAATACTGCCGGGGTGATATTCCAAGGGAAACTATCGCTAGAGTACTTTAAACAAGAACTGCCAAATTACCGTGTTTTTGACGAAAAAAGATACTTTACTCCTGGAAAAGGTCCAGGGTTGTTTGAAGTTAAAGACAAAAAAATAGCTTTGACAGTTTGCGAGGATATTTGGCATACCAAGGCCATAAGGCAAGCATCTAGACGAGGAGCAGACCTTGTCCTCAATCTTAATGCTTCTCCTTTCCACAGAAACAAACTTCAAGAAAGGAAGGAATTATTACAAAGCCATGCAAATAAATTTCAACTACCCATCGTTTATGCTAATCAAGTAGGAGGTCAAGATGAATTGGTATTTGATGGAGCTTCTATGGTTGTTTGCCCAAAATCTGGACTTAAAGTTCAACTAGA
>MDSV01139460.1_pt1 | contig 12065 bp, 9 predicted proteins | sample 810851 | NCBI WGS metagenome assembly MDSV01 (sample SAMN05326640, study PRJNA326480) | marine metagenome | isolation source: seawater | place: Atlantic Ocean: North East | collected 2012 | reverse complement strand
GAAATATTAGTGTTAACTACCTCAATATAAACAGTGTCTGAAAAAGTCTGTCCTAAACTATTGCTAATAACACCCGCTATAGAAATAGACTGATTTGGGCTATACGTGAGAGTAGATCCAGCACCAATCATCTGATTAGAATTAACATCAAACCAAGAAACTCCAGATGGAAAATAACGTACAGATTCATTATTAGCTGACCAAATAGTAGAATTTCTACCAGCAACGGTAGTAGCATTTAAACCTAATGGACCATGAATACCTTGAATAGAATTATTAGTATGTAAAGGCTTATTAATAATATGATTCTCAATTAGATTACTCCCCTCAAAAAGCACCACCTGAGAGGAAAGTGATCCTGTAGCAGTACTACCAAAATAAGGGATGTTATCAAACGTTAATACCATTTTCCTATTTGGTGCAGTCCCAATAGTTTGATAAAGGACCTGTCCTCCACTAGATGGGTTTAAATCCTCCCAAGATAACATAATACAATCTCTTGGAGCTGTCGCATTTGGAATAGGAGAAGTTATATATGATGTTGGCTGACCAGCACTGAAGCCAATCCAACCATTTGAACCTACATAAAAATTTGTATAACTATTACCATAAAAATCAAAAGTAAATCCTAAAGGGAAAGGTCCTTGAACATCATCATCACTAAGTGTAATGGGGGTTCCTGATATTGATAGTGGATTAAAATTAATATTAGTCACTTCATACGAATTAGTGCTAACTGGAATTGGTGTTGTAGCAGATAAGAAGGCATTATCTCTTAGGCAAATAGCTGTGTCATTACCAACAAAAATCTGTCCAAAAATAATAGAGGGAAAAAAAAATAAAACAAGTAATCTTATTATCATATATAAATTTTTAATTTTCTGCTAATTTAATAAAATATTGCATATCACCTTTCGTACTTATTAGATCAAAATTGCAAGAAGTAAACATTCTTATACTAGCTAAATTATCCTTTGAAATACTCACATATATCTTTCTCACACCTAAAACACCAAATACATAATCAATTATTATATCTAGAGCTTCTTTTCCAAACCCTCTATTTCTAAAATCTTCTGAGATAATAATGCCTATATTGACACTATCTACAGTATACTCAAAGAGATCAATAAAACCGACTGGAGTATCTTTAAAATCAATTAAATATCGAAATTGTTTAGCTATTGATATATCAACTGATGAATTTGCGATATAATCTGAAAACTGCTGATAAGTATATTCTTTCTCTTCACTTCCAAAACGCCAATTTTCTTTATTATTCTCAATATATTCTAAAAATTCTAAATCTGAATATCGCAGTGATCTTAATAATATATTATCACCTTTTAGCATTCAAACTCACCTGCATAAACCATACTTACATCTCCACTTAACCAAATGTTTCGATAAAAACCATTAAACTCCTCAAAATCAACACTTAAAACACCCCCTTTTGTTTTAACATCAATAATACTATCTGTAATAATATTAGAGTAGTGCATAGCAATTACGGCTGCTACTACACCAGTTCCACAACTAAGAGTTTCAGACTCTACCCCTCTCTCATAAGTTCGAACTTCTAAAGGATCTGCATCTAATACAAAATTAACATTAACCCCGTCCTTACTAAAGTCAGCAGAATTTCTAATCTCCCTACCCTCTCTATCTACATTACAAGAGGTAAACGCATCTACCATTTGGACATAATGAGGTGAGCCTGTATTTAGAAACAATCCAGATAAACGGCGCTCAATACTTTTTACATCCCTCATTTGCAAAAACACCCCTTCCTTAGTTAACTTAGCCTTGTGAACCCCGTCTATTGCAATAAATTCTGCCTCATCATCAATAATACCCAAGATTGCCGCAAAAGCAACAATACATCTACCTCCATTGCCACACATACTTGATTGATTACCATCAGAATTGAAATAAATCATCTCAAAATCATACTTATTATGATTTCTTAATAAAATTAAACCATCAGCACCTACACCCATTCTTCTTTCACAAATGACTGCAACAATCTCATTATCCTCGACAGGAAAAGTATTATCTCTATCATCAATAATAACAAAATCATTACCCGTACCCTGATATTTATAAAATTCTATAATCATGCGGTAAAAGTAATAATAAATCAGCTCTATATTTCAAAGAAAAACTATTTTTGCTTCAATTTTAACAAACAAAAAAGATAATTCATGTTATCATCTTACGAAAGCCAATTAAATAATTGGGTTGATAAAGAAAAAATAGGTGTTAATCTACTAAATATAGTTGGAACTTTAATGTACGACAAAGGTATTGAACTTGTTCTCTTCAGAAGGCAACTTTTAGAAATTGGTGTATCGGAATTAATGAACTATATTTCATATGCTAACAATGTAGTTGAAAGAAAGAATAACATTGAAACTGCTCATCTGTTAGCTAGTCAGATGCTAAAAATGAATCTAGCACCTAGTAAAATTGACATAGGACTCCTAACAGCTGAATATATTGAAACTGGTAGCACAAATGCTAACAACTTTTTATCTGAAAAACTTAGCCATATAGTTGAGATTGATACTAGCTCAAACAATGCTAAAGATGTTATATTATATGGATTTGGTAGAATTGGCCGACTAGCTGCTAGAGAGCTAATAAAACAAGCAGGAAAAGGACAGCAACTAAGGTTGAAAGCAATCGTTATAAGAAGATTAACTGATGCTCAGATTATAAAAAGAGCTAATCTACTAAGAACTGATTCAGTACACGGTGCTTTCAAAGGAGTAGTTGATGTAGATCTAAAAAACCAATCTATAATTGTAAATGGACAGGTAATAAGATTTATTGATGGTAATCAGCCTGAATCTATTAACTATAGCCAATATGGAATCAATGATGCCCTACTAATTGATAATACAGGCGTTTTCAGAGACAAAGAAGCTTTATCTCGTCACCTAAAATCAAACGGAGTAAGCAAAGTATTACTTACTGCTCCCGGAAAAGAGATACCTAATATTGTTTATGGAATCAACTCTAAAGGTATTGACATAGAAAATATAGATATATTTTCAGCAGCATCTTGCACAACTAACTGTATTGCTCCAATATTACACATAATAGAAAATAAATATGGTGTAATAAAAGGGCACTTAGAAACTGTACATGCATATACAAACGACCAAAACTTACTTGATAACATGCATAAAAAACAAAGAAGAGGACGTTCAGCAGCAATAAATATGGTGATCACTTCTACTGGAGCAGGCAAGGCCGTGACTAAAGTAATACCCTCTTTAGAAGGAAAGCTCTCAGCAAATGCGGTTCGAGTACCAACTCCAAATGTTTCGTTAGCAATTCTTAAATTAACCCTTAATAAAAATACATCTGTAGAGGACATAAATAATACAATACGTGATGCGGCATTAAGAGGCAATCTAGTAAATCAAATTAATTACCAAGTAGAGCCTGATTTAGTTTCAACTGATATAATTGGCAATTCTTGTTGTGCAGTATATGACAGTAATGCTACAATTTGCACAGATGATGGACAGGATGTTGTGTTATATGTTTGGTATGACAATGAATTTGGATATACTAAACAAGTCATCCGTTTAGCCAAACAAATTGCCAAAGTAAGAAGACTAACTTACTACTAAATAAGGCGCTAAAAACCTATGAAAATAAATGAGAAAATATTTCTAGCATATAAACTTTTCAACTCATCATTTACAGGCCTTTCAATTGGTATCCTATTTACAATATACCAACCCATTAAAAACCCCTCCACATACTCTATAGGAGGCATAATATTAGCCGTAGGAATGCTATTAATTGCAAAATTCTACGATAGACTATTAAATATTAAAAAATTTTTCCAGATATCCTTATTTGTTGAAACTATCATTCTTATAACTATTTTTACATTCTTAATACTAGAAAGCTCTCTCACTTCTGCCCTATTAATTTATTGTGGATACCAACTCACCTTTATATTTGGCGGCTATCTAGTAAGAGCCGAAACTTTAGTTGCATATGAAAAGGAATTTTTAAGCAGAATTGACATTAATAAACAAATTGGCTACATATTAGGATTAGTAAGCTCATATGCATTTTACAAAATACTAGAATTAGGATTCGATATTACAGAGGCACAGATTCAAATAAAAATCTTACACTACTTCTTAATCTCGCTGCAAATTCTAATAATATTCTTACTAGTTGGAAGTTTTAAACGATCTAACTACTAAAATAAATATAAAAAACCTTTACAAAAAACAGTGCATTTTATTTTATAATATACTTAATTATTTAAATTAGTTTCGTTTTTTTGCATACATTAAAAATGAGAAATATTCTTACAAATATTCTTTAATAAGAAATGAAAAAAATAACACTATTAGTATTCTCTATAGCATTCTCTATTATTAGTATAGCTCAAAACCAATATACTATTAGCGGATATATACAAGACAATGCTTCTGGAGAAAACTTAATTGGAGTATCTATTTATGATCAAAATACCTATAAAGGGACAGCTAGTAATCAATACGGATTTTACTCTCTAACTATAGAGGAAGGAGATTACACAATTATTTACTCATTCATAGGCTACAAATCAATTACCAAGAGCATTAATTTAAATAAAAACACAAGACTAAATATAGCATTAAATAGCAATACTATAGTAACAGAAGAGGTAATAGTAACCGGAGAAAGATTAGACAAGAATGTTAGCAGTTCTAATATGAGTCAAGCAAAACTAGAAGTCAACAATATCAAACAGCTACCAGTAATCCTTGGGGAGGTAGATGTTCTAAAATCAGCACAACTCCTACCTGGAATTCAATCAGGAGGAGAAGGGAACTCAGGTCTTTACGTAAGAGGAGGTGGTCCTGATCAAAATTTAATACTACTTGATGAGGCAGTAGTTTATAATGCCGCTCATCTTTTTGGATTCTTTTCTGTATTTAATGCAGATGCAATCAAAGATATCAATATTATTAAGGGTGGTATGCCTGCTGAATACGGAGGAAGACTCTCCTCCGTTTTAGATATCACGATGAAAGATGGAAACAATAAGAAATACGAAGCTGATGGAGGCATTGGACTACTTTCCTCAAGATTAACAATACAAGGACCAATACAAAAGAACAAAAGCTCCTTTATCATTTCTGGAAGAAGAACGTATATAGATGTATTATCAAAACCATTTATGCCTGAAGATAATGCATTTAATGGATCTGGATACTATTTCTACGACCTCACAACAAAGATAAACTATAGAATATCAGATAAAGACCGCCTATATTTAAGTGGTTATTTTGGAAGAGATGTATTTAGTTTTATAAATAGTGATAACAATATCGGAATAGATATTCCTTGGGGAAATGCCACTACTTCATTAAGATGGAATCATTTGTTTAATGATAAATTATTTATGAATACATCAATCATTTTCTCAGATTACAGATTTGAATTTAATATTGCTCAACAAGATTTTGAATTAAAGATTTTTTCTGGAATTAATGACTGGAATACTAAAATTGATTTCTTATACCAACCTAACCAAAAACATACTATTAAATTTGGAGCCAATTATACCTATCATGAATTCACACCAGGAAATGCCAGTGGTAGATCAGGTGATATTGTATTTGAACCTGAAAAAATATTTAAGCAGTACTCAAATGAAGGAGCATTATACATCTCTGATGACTTTGAATTTTCAGAAATGCTAAAGATACATGCGGGAATAAGATATTCTTCTTTCCAACATAGTGGCTATATTAGTTTTCGAGACTACATAAAAAATGATATTACTGGAAATACAGATAATTATAGACACGTGGAACCAAGATTGTCCTTTAGGTATAGGACATCACCTACAAGCTCTATTAAAGGAGCTTACACCCAAAATTATCAATATATTCATTTAGCATCAACTTCTAGTGTTACCTTACCAACAGATCTTTGGGTACCTAGCTCATCTGCTATTAAGCCCAAGTTTTCTGACCAATATGCTCTTGGATACTTTAAAAATTTCAAAGATAACAGCTATGAAACCTCTATAGAGGCCTATTATAAAGAAATGACAAATCTTATTGAATATAAAGAGGGCGTCCTGCCAGAAGATAATACTAACTCAAGTAGTGATGATGCTTTTGTATTTGGTGATGGCGATTCTTATGGAATAGAATTTCTAATAAAAAAGAATAAAGGAAAAACCACAGGATGGATCGGATATACCATTTCAAAGACAACAAGATTTTTTGATGATGTAAATGATGGGAATGCTTTTCCAGCCAAATATGATAGACGACACGACCTGTCTATTACAGCCACTCATAAGATTTCTGAGAAATGGACGATTAGCAGTGTTTTTGTATATGCAACTGGTAATGCAATCACACTACCAACAGAAAGATATATTATTGGAGAAAATGTATATACTGAATACACATCAAGGAATGGATTCAGGATGGATCCTTACCACAGACTTGATATAGGAGCCACATATTCCCCAAAAAAGAAAAATAAATTCCAATCCACATGGAATTTCTCTATATATAATGTTTATAGCCGTAAGAATCCATACTTTATTTACTTTGCATTAGAATCACCAGAAGGAGAAAACGGAAGTATTCAGCAAGGTAATGTCACACCTAAGGCATATCAAGTATCAATATTCCCAATTCTACCATCTATTACATGGAACTTTAGTTTTTAAATTATGAGATATTATTTATTTATTTTAGCTAGTTTAATACTAGTCTCTTGCCAAGAAGAAATAACGCTAGATCTACCTCAAGCAGAGAGTAAACTTGTAGTAGAAGGAGCGATTGAGGCCGGATATCCTCCTTATATCATTTTAACTAAAAACCAAGGGTATTTTGAACCTATTAACATTAATACATATTCTGATTTATTTGTAAATGATGCTGACACAGTAAAAGTATGGTACTATAATGACATGAATGAAAAAGAGGTGCGAATCTTAGAAAAACTTAGTCTCTCAGATTCTTTACCTCCTATATATACAGATATAAATTGGTTAGGCACTTGGGACGGATACACTACTTACGAATTTAGCCAAGTAGAAAGAAAATACTACTTAGAAATTATATGGAATAATCAGATTATAACCGCTGAAACTACTATCCCTAAGTCTACACCTCTAGATTGCCTTTGGGTAAAAAGAAGCGAAACAGCTGATAAAGATTTCAAATGTGAAATAAGAGCAGTATACTCAGACCCTGCTAACCAACAAAATAATATATTAATAAAAAGTAAAAGAACTCAACATTATAAAATAAAAGACAGTTTAGAATGTTTTGTAGAAAACACTCCAGACCCCTTGCTAAAAATAATTGATGCCGGAAGTGATGTATTGATAAATGGAGAGTCATTTGAAACCTATTTCCCAAGACCAAGTGATAATGGTTTCCCTACTGGAAATTATAATAGCTACCGTACTAAAAATTGCAATGACACTATATTGAAATTTCCTGAAGACATAGTACTAATAAAATTCTCCCAAATAGACGAACCATCTTTGAAATTCTGGAGAGGATTAGTTAGACAGACAGGAAGCAGTGGAAATCCTTTCTCAGAGCCTATGAATTTAGTAAGTAACATTAATGGAGGATTTGGTGTTTTTACTGGATATGGATCTATCTATTACAGGGTACCTATAGTAATTGACACAACAATTACAGACACAATACAACCAAATATTCTAGATATATTTTAATTTTAAAAAAATGAATACAGAAATCGAAAAAGTAGAAGTAATTATAATTGGATCTGGACCAGCAGGATATACTGCAGCTATATATGCTGCTAGAGCTGATATGAAACCAGTAGTAATACAAGGATTACAACCAGGCGGGCAATTAACGACAACAACTGATGTAGATAATTATCCAGGATATAAAGATGGTATTACTGGACCTGAAATGATGGAAGATTTTAAAGCGCAAGCTGAAAGATTTGGAACAGATACTAGATGGGGTATGGTAACAAAAGTTGACTTTTCTGAGCGTCCATTTAAAATTCAAGTTGATGAAAAGGATAATATGCTAGCAGAAACTGTTATTATTGCTACAGGAGCTTCTGCAAAATGGCTAGGAATTGATGACGAAAATAGATTAAATGGATATGGAGTTTCTGCATGTGCTACTTGTGATGGTTTCTTTTATAAAGGAAAAGATGTAGTAGTAGTTGGAGCAGGAGATACAGCTGCTGAAGAAGCAACGTATCTTGCAAAAATGTGCACTAAAGTAACTATGCTAGTTAGAAAAGATAAAATGCGTGCATCAAAAGCAATGCAACATAGAGTGTTTAACACTCCTAATATAGAAATTCTTTACAACCATGAAACAAAAAGTATAAATGGTGATCCTGGGCCTACAGGAGTTGAAAGTGTCACAGCTTTCAACAATAAAAATAATCAAGAAATTACCATCCCAGCATCTGGTTTCTTTGTAGCTATTGGGCACAAACCAAATACTGATTTATTTAAAGACCAGTTAGATATGGATAATAATGGATATCTTATTGTAGAACCAGGAACTTCAAAAACTAAAATACCTGGAGTTTTTGCTGCGGGAGACGTAGCTGATCATGTTTATCGACAGGCGGTAACATCTGCTGGAACTGGATGTATGGCAGCCTTAGATGCTGAAAGATTTTTAACAGAACAAAAATAAATAACACAATCTGTTTTACTCGCTTAAAACTATCTACTTTCTAGTAGAAACTTTTATTTTGTACTTTTGACTTATATGGATATTCATAAAGTACTAATAAAATATTGGGGACATACAAAATTTCGTTTAAAACAAGAAGTTGTCATACAAGAAATTCTTAACAATAAGGATACCCTTGCTTTATTACCTACAGGAGGAGGGAAATCAGTATGCTATCAAATTCCAGGACTGATAAGAGAGGGCGTATGCCTAGTTGTATCTCCTTTAATTTCTTTAATGCATGATCAAATTCAACACCTTCAATCAAAAAAAATAAAATCTGTCTGCATAACTGGAGATATGGATCATTCAGAAATTGAACGCGCAATAAATAACTGTATTTATGGTAAAATAAAATTTCTATACTTATCTCCAGAAAAAATACAGAATAATTTAATACAAAAACGGATTAAAGAAATGAATATTAATCTGATTACAGTTGATGAAGCTCACTGCATATCAGAATGGGGACATAGTTTTAGACCATCATATAGACATATTTCTATAATTCGGGAGCTAATTCCAAATGCACCAATATTAGCGCTTACTGCAACTGCGACTTATGATGTAATTAAAGATATCCAAAAAAATCTCTTATTTAAAAAAGAAAATGTGATAACAACATCTTTTAAAAGAGATAACTTATCATATATAGTTGAACATGTTGAGAATAAAATGACAAGAATGATAGAAATTTTAAATAAAATAAAAAGTTCCACTATCATTTATGTAGGCACTAGAAGGAAAGCAAAAAAAATAAGTGATTTTTTAAATAAAAACCGCTTCTCATCAAGCTATTATCATGCTGGACTAACACCAGATATAAGAACTAAAAGACAAAAAGACTGGAACGCAAATCAAACAAGAATTATAGTTGCTACAAATTCTTTTGGAATGGGAATTAACAAAACGGATGTTAAGCTGGTAATACATATGGATCCCCCATCAAAAATTGAATACTATTTTCAGCAAGCTGGAAGAGCTGGAAGAAACGGAAAAAAAGCTTACGCTATACTATTAACCGATAAAAATGATATAATAGAACAAAAACGTTTATTAAAACTAAAATATCCAAAAATTAATGAAATACTAAAGTTCTACCAAAATTTAGTAAACTACACACAAATTGCTGCAGGAGAGTTTCCTGAAAACCCTATACCTTTTGATATCATAAAGTTTAACAAAAGATATAACTCAAATACATTAACAACATATTACATACTAAAATATCTAGAAAAAGAAGATAAAATAAAAATTCTTGACAATACATATTCTGTATCAAAACTAAAAATTAATGTTTCAAATTCAGATCTATATAAATTTCAAATAACAAATAAATCTTATGATTTTTTCATAAAAACACTTTTAAGATCCTATCCCAACCCTTTCAATGATTATATTAAAATTAACGAAGAAAAACTTGCTGTGCGACTTAATAGCTCAATTAATGATGTAAAAAATATATTAAATAAACTCCAACAACTAGAAATTATAGAATATCAAGAAAAAAACCAGCTAACTCAACTAAAATTCTTACGACCTAGAGAAGATGTAAAAAATATAAATCTAGACATCAATAGCTGGAAAGAAAGAAGGGATTATGAGCTATCAAAATTAACAGATTTTTTCAACTATATAAACCAAAAAGATTTATGTAGAAGCCAAGTTTTACTTGAGTATTTTAACGAAAAAATTTCAGAAAAATGTAATATATGTGATATATGTACAAACAATAATAAAAATAAGATATTCTAAATAGAAAATATAAATTTGTCATATGAAAATCATATTCTTTGGAACACCTCTTTTTGCTGCAACTAATCTACAATACTTAATAGATAATAAATATAATATAATTGCAACAGTATCACCTCCTGACAGCAGGAAAGGAAGAGGAAAACAGTTACAGCCATGTGCAGTAAAAGCAACTGCTTTAAAAAATAAAATCCCTAACCTACAACCTGAAAAACTTAAATCCGAAAAATTTATTAATACACTTAAACATTTTAATGCAGATCTATTTATTGTTGTTGCTTTCAGAATGCTACCTGAAAATGTTTGGAATATTCCACTAAAAGGCACAATTAATTTACATGCTTCTTTACTACCAAAATACAAAGGTGCAGCACCAATAAATAGAGTATTAATTAATGGAGAAAAAGAAACTGGAATCACCACCTTTTTCATTAATAATAAAATTGATTCAGGAAAAATTATACAGCAACAAAAAATTAAACTTAATAACAAAATTACGGCAGCTGAATTACATAACATTATGATGAATCAAGGAAACAAATTACTTAACAACACAATTGCAGCAATTAAAGGAAACTATGCAGATCAAACTCCTCAAAAAAATGATAAAAACTACTTAGAAGCCCCAAAACTAACAAAAGAACTATTAAGAATTGACTGGAAAAAATCAGCCACTGACATTCACAATCTAGTAAGAGGACTATCTCCTTTAAATAAGGATAAGATAATACAAGATATTTCAATCTGTCCTTCTGCTTGGTGCTTTTTAGAAAATATTAATAAAAAAAGAATAAAGATACATTTAACAAAAGTTATTAATTCTGAATTACACAATGAAATTAAAATTAAAACAGATAACAAAAGCTACTTACATGTTTTAACTAAAAAAGATACATTATCTATCCTAAACTTACAAGTTGAAGGTAAAAAACCTATGACAATTCAACAATTCCTTCAGGGTAACAAAATCAATAAAAACCACACGATATCTTGAGTAAATATAAAAATGAAACAATTAAATACCTTCAAAGTTTTATTTTAAAACAACGAAGTGAACTTTTGAAAAATAGAATTTTAGAAAGAACTCAACATCTAACAATTGTACTTGAAAATATTTTTCAAGGAAGAAATATATCTGCATCGATAAGATCAGCAGATTGTTTTGGAATTCAAGATGTACATATTATAGAAAATGACAATATATTCAATGATGATTCAGAAGTTTCAATGGGAGCAGAAAAATGGGTTACAATCAAAAGACATAACCAAGATGTTCATAATAGTATTAAAGCTATTAAATATCTAAAACAGCAAGGATACCAAATAATTGCAACTACCCCATATAATAGCAATTGCAACCTATATGACTTAGATGTCTCTAAAAAAACAGCTCTATTATTTGGGTCTGAAGTAAAAGGATGTAGTCAAGAAACATTAATGCTAGCAGACAAAAAAATGAAAATACCAATGTACGGATTTACAGAAAGTTTTAATATATCCGTAGCTGTTTCATTATGCCTACAACATCTAACATATAAAATGCGAAATTCAAAAATTAATTGGAAGTTACGAAAG
>MDSV01054836.1_pt1 | contig 12065 bp, 11 predicted proteins | sample 810851 | NCBI WGS metagenome assembly MDSV01 (sample SAMN05326640, study PRJNA326480) | marine metagenome | isolation source: seawater | place: Atlantic Ocean: North East | collected 2012 | reverse complement strand
AGGTAATGATATAGAATGACCATGTGCACCATCCTCATACTTACCATAAGTTTCTGCCATAAACAAATCGTTCTTTAATCTTGTTAAATCATACTCTGGTCCTGTTTTCCATCCTGTATCAAAATATCTCATCTGAATGGTTCTCCTACATATGTTTCTCTTATAATGTATCTTTCTCCACCAGTTAATTTAGTTACCATATGGTTTGCAAAAGATGGAAACATAAATAAATGTCCTTTTTTATATGGTGCTTTGAAAAACTTTTCATTAAAATTATCTTCTGCAAATTCATCTAAATCTTGAAATGCAAAATGTAAATCACATCCCTCAAACTCACTCCTATCAGATAATTGAATCAAACAAGTTATCTTGTTCAAAGAAAAGATACCCTTATCTGTACCAGAGTGCCAACCAAACTCGTTACCTAAATTATATTTTAATGCCCTAAAATCACCTGATGTCTTCTCTATATCAAAGTTCCATATCCTATCATTAGTAATCTTTACAATAGTATCTAACTTCTTTAGAATCCAATCATAGTTTCCTTTTATTTTATCATTTCTACTTTCACTCAAAAATAATTCATCACACTTTCTATATTCTGATTCAGTTTGTATACCAGTAGTAGTGTTTATTACCTCTGCCTTTACCCATCCATCTTCATCTTTTAATTGTTGTAATAATTTATCACATTGTTTCTCATCTAAAAATGGTACATGGACAAACCATTGAAAATTATTATTTTCCGTCATTTATATGTATCGCCTTCCATCCAACTAATAATTGAATATCTTTTACCTTTTGTAATTGGTGTAACTCTATGTGATAAGAATGATGGAAATACTAATAAACAACCTTTGGTTCGGTTACCTGTAATCAAACCTGTACCCTCTTTATCGGTAATACCAAATTCAAAATCACCACCCTCATAATCTTTTTCTTCTGATAATTGAATAATTGCAGTTAGTTTTCTTAGTGAAGTTTCATTTCTACCTACATCCGTATGCCAATTGTAGTTCCCACCAATATCATACTTCAGAAATCTAAGTACACTAAGTGATTCTATATCATAATTAAAATATTGTGTGTTTGCAACTCTAATTGCACCCTCTAATCTTTTGTTTAAGTTCTCATCTATAAAATCAGTACTAAGTGTATTCCTAACATTTTTATTAACGATAGAACCCTCATATCCACCCACCATTGTGGCATCATGTAACTCATCTGTATCAAGTGTTTTTATTAAATCATCACATTCTTTATCACTCAGAAAATTTTCTTTATATATAACAAACTCAAATGTTTTATTTTGAATCAAACTCATCACCCTCAACCACAAATAACATTGTGTATCTATTTTGTTTATAAAATTGTTTAACTTTGTGTCCAGCAAATGCAGGAAAGATTATCAATGTACCAACTTTTGGTTTAAATAAAGTGTTCCATATTTGTAACTCACCACCCTCAAAATTATCATTCAGAAAAACTAATCCATTTATTTTGTGTGTGGTATCTACTTCATCAAAATCTGAATGTAGATTATCTTCCTCTTCAAACCTATCTTTATCATAAAAATAACCACCAATACTTCTTACACCACTCAAGTTCCATTTGTAATGTATGGTGTTTGCAACTTTCATCACACCCCAAAACTTATCACTAAGTTCTTCATTATTTATGTGTGCCTTTTTAGTGTAATGGTCTTGATATACATTAGTGTTACCCTTTGTATCAATAACCTTTATTAAATCATCACACTCTTTTGGTGTTAAAAAATTATCCTTAGTTATACTCCATTTAAACAAAATGGTCACCTATGAATAATTCTTGTATTACATATCTCTTTCCTTTTGTAATTGGCTTTACCCTATGTGATGTAAATGCTGGAAAGAATGTAATAGAACCTTTTTTCTTTTCCATCTCAAACCACTTACCATCATCATCTTGAAATCCAAATTGAACTTCACCACCCTCATATTCACTCGGGTCTGTTAATTGAACAATAGCTACAAGTTTTCTAAGTGAACAAGTACCTGGATTAAAATCTGCATGCCATGTATAATGTCCACCCTTTTCATACTCAATCATTTTTAATTCACCATCGGTATCTTTGATATCAAAATGAAATACACCATTATTGACAATATTCATCATGTTTTCAAGTTTCTTAGATAACCATGTCCAATCTTCATTTGGATAATCAGGTCTAAACTCACTATCTACTTGTGGTAACAAGTAATATTCTGTTGTTGTTCTAACTTCTTTTAATATTTGACTACCACCTTTTTCATCATCGACACAACCTATCGTACTTTGTTCTTTTGATTTTATCTCTTGAACTAATTCATCACATTTTTCTGATGATAAGAAGTTAGGTATCTGTACTGACCATAGAAAGTCATTGTTTCTTTTAAACTCCGTCATTGTAACCTCTTTGTTTATTTTTTTGGAATATTATGTACTAATATATCACTTGAGAAGTAAGTATCAATATCCTCTACATCTAATGAATAGAAAGTAGCTTCACTACCTATAAAATTATCCGTAACACTAACAACTTCAACTTCATTTGAATCTTTATCGAACAATTTATCGCCAGGGTCTATTTCCCATCCTAATTTAAATCTATAATCACTACTACCAGAATCATATATAAATCTACTAGCCAACTGATGAATAGGATATTCTTTATCATCACTACCACTTATGATATAATAATGTCTTGTAGGACTTGAGTCTATACCAACAACAATCGAACCTGTAGTATAACTACCACTTAAATTTACTGTAGAATAATTTAAATAATCTAAATCTGTATTTGGCATTCCAATTGGTTGGTATGATTTCACTACATCACCAACTTCTATATCTTGAACTTCTTTTGTTGAATCATCATACATTCTAATTAAACTACCACTTATAGAACTATAGCCAGGAGAAGGATTTATTCTCCATACTGCCCAACCATCACTTCTATCCTCTGGTGGTATTAACTGAGTGTGTCTTGGATTAAAGAATGAAAATATAACATCATTCTTTTCTGGTGTAGATAATAATACTGCCCTACCTTGACCTGAATATGTTTTACCATTTAGATAACTACCTGATGCTATTACAAACTTTTCATTATATGAATTCTCACCTTGCCACCAAGTAGAATATGATTGTGATGCCAATGGTTCTAAATCACTTCTGTATGTATTAATATAAATACTACCACCCATTTTTACTTGGAATGAAGCATCACCAACTGCATTTTTATTTACATAATCTGGCCATTGTTCTATTCCTGTATTAGGTGTTTTTGAAGATGAAACCCAATTTGAAATTTCACTTGAAGATACAGGTGATAACGATACACTTTCTTTAAACTTTCGTTTATCATAAGAACCACTAATCATTTCATGTAGTGAGTCATCTGTATGTTCAGGATTACTATGAAAGAAGTGGAATGTGTTATCAAAAGAACTACTACCTCTCATATCAATATATTGTCTATCAGTAGTATCATTAAAAGAACAACTAATATTTTGTTCTGCAAAACTTGAAGAAATATATGGTCTTTGACTTATAGGTGGATTTAACTGATTATTATAAGGTCTATCTCCTGGTACTGAACCATATATAATTACATTATCAAAACTTTGTGTGGCTGCATATCTAGCTATTTGTGGAAAAAAATCTGAATGAATGGATTGTATTTGAGCAGAATACAAATTTGTATTACTCTCAAAAAACTTTATTTCTTCAGAACCACTTTCTATAGTAAAATCAATACCAAACAATAATCCAGCCCTACTATCCGTAGGCCATCCACCAGCACTACCTGTTACAAAATCAAAATATGATTTTATTTTAGTCTCAACATCACTTTTTTGTGAGTAATTATTGATTTGTTCTTGTGTTATTACTTTACTCATTTATGTTCTCCGAATGAATTTATTCACTAATAAATATCAATTATCTAATAAATCTACTACTTTTCCTTTTAATCCCATATTACCCAATGAATATAATAAACATCGAGTATTCCATGTTTCAATATCATAAACAACATATTTGTACCCATATCTTCTCATTGCCTTAAATGCATGGATACCAACATTTAAATGTCTTATACCACGATATTGTGAATCAATCCAAATATTATAAGAGTAAATATAATCACCACTATAATCTAATTCCTCTGGTAACCCAACACCATTAAAACTTGGTGTTTGATAGACAGGACAACCATTCTTATCCCATGTCTTAATTATTTTATTACCAAACCAAACCCATGCTATAATTCTATCATCGTTTACGACACAACAAAACTTATCACCCTTATCGATTCTCCAATCAAAATCTGATTCTGTCCACATACCATCATAATCACCTATATCTTTGTGATAATGTTTTAATCCATCTCTCAGTAATTGTTTATCGTTGTTTGGTAATCCAATATGGAATCCATCATATGGTTTTATATGTATATCATCAACATTAGATTGACACCTTATTAATTTTTCTTTACTAGCCATCCTGTTGCAAAGCAGTACTCATCATTTTCTTCGGTATCGAACCACAATTACCACAACTGAATACTTGAATTGGTACAATAGCTTCTTGACCTGTTGGTGATACCAAAGGTGATATTCTTTTTAAGAAGAACGATTGTATGAAAGATGCATTTCCACATTCTTCACAAGTTATTGTTTCAGCATCACCCAAATCTATTTGTGGTGGTGGTGTTTGTTGGTCTTGTTGACCTACAAATTTTCTATCTTTACTCATTTTATTTTCCCTATTAATTCTATGAACATTGCCATAATATTTATCTCTTTATCCACAACTACAGCATCTGATTGTTGATACTCGGCCAAAACTAAAATACACTCTGCCACATAACCTTTACCCCAATCATCTACGGTATCAAACATCAATCTGAATAAATCAGAAAAATCTGTTACTTTGGAATCTGCTAATAATTGTCTTATATTCTTAAATGAATTCTTTTTATCTTGTGTTTTCAAGATTTCTAATACTTGGTTCTTATAATCATTTTGGATACTCATTCCCTCATCAATAACCAACTCACCATTCACAACTTGTCGTTGAGCACCATTGATTACTCTTCTTAAATCAGGAAACCCACCATTAACTATTGTTACAATATCATCAACCTTAGCATTCACATTTTCTTTCTGTAAGATATCAGATACATGAATTGCAACTTGTTTTCTATCTGGTGGTATAATTTGAAATGATTGACACCTTGATTGTATCGGGTCGATGATTCTCTCTACAAAATTACAAGTTAAGATAAACCTACAATGTTTACTAAATGTTTCCATTAGGTTTCTTAAAGCTGCCTGAGCATTTGGTGTAATGTAATCACACTCATCCAAGATAATAACTTTCATCTCTTGAAATCCAAGTGTTGAGGCAAAGTTCTTTACTTTCTCACGAACTACATCTACACTATTTTCATCAGAAGCATTAATATATAGATAATCACAATCTATATTATTAACAAGTAATTTAGCGAGAGTGGTCTTACCTGTACCAGCCCTTCCATACAATAGAAGATGTGGCAAGTCTCCACTCTCCAAATAGACCTTAACTTTACTTTTTAGGTGTTCATTACCTATGTAAGTGTCAAGGTTTGAAGGCCGATACTTTTCTACCCATAAGGTATTTTTAATTTCATCCATTTATAATTTTCTCCATATCCAAATTGGTTCACAAAATGTTTTCTCTTTAGTTTCGTCTGCAAGTTTCAATGATTCTTCGGTGAACCTTTTATCTGAAGCAGTTCCTGCTCCACCACTATTAGGTCGTTTGGCCATTTCCATTCCAATACAACCTTGATACTCTGAATCACTAAAGGTACTTAAGAAATCGTTCATTGGATTACAAATCTCTAACCAATATTTCCCACCAGAATTTAATCTTTTCTGTTTAGCACCACTACTAGCATAAACATCACTAATGTTCACTAATAAATATCCACCACTTTTAATAGATGGCCATATTTTTTTTAAAGTTTTCTGTAGGAACTTCTCATTCCACTCATCGATAGTTTTATATCTAACCCAACTCTGAGTATCATCATAACTATATCTCTCTACACCAAAATATGGTGGTGATGTAAATACGGTATCATACATATTTTCTTTGTATTCAAAATCCTCTGCTGGTGATTCTACGAACATACTTTTTTTAGGAACCTCAAACATCGTTCTATGTTTATCGTAAAACTCTGCCTGTTCATGATAGATAGGATGATTTTCTTTTCTCGGGTCTATCCCAATATAGAACTCACCTGTTTCACTACCATAGAATCCTGCCAATCTATCTCCCCAACCTGCTGAGAAATCTAAAATACTTTTACTACCCAATTTATCATACAACACCTTAGCAACATTTGGTTTGAATTGAGAACAAATATATTTCCTCAATCCTATCATTGTTCTAAAAGAACTACGATTTAAACTTGGTAACTTTAATGTGTAAGCCGCTCCCATTAAACTGGTCATAAACTTTTCACTTTCCCAAGTTCTTTTTGGACCAGGTGCAATTGTTCCATCAACACTCCAACGATTCTTTTGTTGGAAATAATTACTCGATTTATTTCCTGTATTAATTCTTCTGAAGTATTGTTGTTTACCCTCGAACTCTAATCCATATCGATACTCCGTTCCCTCACGAGCAAACCAATCACCCTCTACCAAGATTTCATTGTGTCTCATACCTTTAAGGTTCATTAGTTCCTTGTAAGCATCTTTCTCTGAAATCTCGGCATAAGGTATATCATAAGTCATGGCCACTTTGGCGAGAGATTCTTTAACATCATCTTTATCAAATGTTTCCTTAATATATTCCCACTCTTTCTCATCTATAGAAAGATATGGTTCCATGTTTAGGAATTTATCGAAGTATTCTAAATACATTAATTCACTTGTTGTGAAGCAACCAAGTAGTATTCTGAAGAGTAATCATCAATATTGAAATTAATCTTACTCAATCCATCTTTACTAATCTTCAAGGATGCTTTTTGACATTCTTTGTTAGCATTTAGTATGTTTGCAAATATGTTTGCATTAAATGATATCGGTTCTAACTCCACATAGTTTTCTACTTCTACAGGAATAGTAACACGATTACTTGCAACATTACTAAAACCAATAACCAAATCAACTCTATCATTTTTAGTAACGATAGTGAATGATTCTGTATCTGCCAAAGCACCTTTACCAGCAATGAATGTGTTTATAAAGTTTGAATCAACTTTAATATCCAAATCAAATTCACTTGGTAAGTTTTTCAGTTCAGGTGGTGTAGGGATAACACTCAAATCACTTAACATATATTTGGCTTTAGTTTTAAATTTAGTATCTTCCATATCAACACTAATAAATTTATCACCAGATGAAGTTAATTTAAAATCAACATCATCACCCATAATACCAAGTAAAGCTGAGAATTGTGGTGTATTATAGATACCTAAATCTGATGGGTCTATACCAGAAAACTTATCCAATACCACATGACCAACTACTGATTTATCACCTGAGATAAATCTTGTTGATAACTTGTTACCATTACTCGTCCACTTAACTGATTTGATTTCACCTCCAAGTGTATACTTGTCAATGAATCTCTTTAGTTTAGTTTTACTCATAACCTTTTTCTCCTATTATTATTTTCTCTATATATACATATATACGAGATTGTTCAAAATCAAAAAAATCTTTCAATACTTTGAGTTTTATCAACTACTGCTTCCCAACTCATGGCCTCATAGAACATTCCTATCTTTTTACTCATGGCCTGTTCAAACATTCTATTACTATCTATCTTATTTTTAATCAAATCTAATATTTGTGGTGGGTCTTCGTAACCTTTATATGCAATTGTATCAAATCCAAACTCATTATCTTTTAAATACACCCACTTAATCTTATTCCCATTACCAATCTTTTCATATTTTCTACCCTCATACCAATGTTGTAATAATGAATTATAATTAATAGCTGCCTTAACATGAACTGGTGCACCTTTCTTGTAAGTACTGAATGATGATTCCTCATCTTTCACTTCATACTTACCAATACCCTTTACACCAATTGGATTTGCCATTACATCATAATGAAGCTGATTCATATTTCTTTTAAATATACTGATTCTCTCATCAATCTTTTCTTTTGGAACCTTAGCAAGTACATCACCTAATACTTTACCCAATAAATCTTTCATAGCCACAGCAAAATTACTTCTTACTGTATCCAATCCTTTAACATGAATTGTGTTTACTTTTCTACCAGCATCATTAATAATATGTAAACCATATCTTTTCTTAGTGATGAATAAACCTGTAGTTGCAACCACCTCTTGTTTGATATCAAATACATGCTTATCTACCTCTACATTTAAAAACTTCTTGGCAAAATAATTATATGAATTATTTAGATAATCTTGTACTTCAGCACATATTTCCATAATTCTTTGTGTCATCATAACTTCTGATAACTTTTCATTTGGATATCTTTTTTTAATTAAAGGAACTGCAGAGGCGAAAATAGAATCAGTATCTATGTATATAACATAATCATCGGTAGTACCAAGCTCTCGATTATAAAAGTGATTAGTTATTTTTTTACTGAACTTAATTAAGGCTTGACCAGTAAGGGTCGTCGCCTCTGCATTGTCTAAATCATAAAACCTAAATACAGGTAATCCCAATACACCATACAAGGAATTCAATAGAATCTTCTGTAGGTATTGTCTTCTATCAAAGTATTCTTCTTTTTCTTTATCACCCTCTTCATTAAACTTCTTCACGAGTTTTCTCATCTCAACTCTTTCGTTGAACCATTTTGTGAGTAGAGCGGGAATCAAACCTTGTTTATCTGTACGATACATCACACCATTACTTGCAATACTTAACCCAGCAGTTTCTAAGTAATCAGTTAGTTCTGTATTTGGTATTGTACCTATTTCTTTACCATTACGATTACATAATGTATATTCTTTTTTTAAATTTTGTTTTAAATGTTGTTCAGCATCCCAATCCTCTATCTTACCAACTTTAGTTTCAGGTGAGATGTTTAGTGAACGAATAACACTTGGATACATACTTGTGATATCTAAATCATATACCCAATCATGTCTACCTTTTTGTGGTGGTTGAACATAAGCACCTGCAAACTTCTCTTCACTATCAAACTTCTTTGGTCTTGGTGGTTTGTTAGGTGCAACAACTCCAATCTTTTTTAGATATACTAAGATAGCACCCTCAAGATATCTTGAACTCATCATCACATCCTCATAAGGTACATGACCAAGATGAGCTATACCACGAGCAATACCAATAAAATCTAATTTCTTATCCAATTCAACTAAGATTTTTACATCTCGAATATTGTATTCAATAAACTTATCTAAATCTTTTTCATACAAATCATTAAGTGTTCCTTGATACTCAATCTTTTTCATACCAACTTCTAACTCACCAATATAATCTAAACGATAACTTGATTGTTGGTTAACAGAAAATTTACGATATAAAGTAAGATAATCTAATGATGAAACACCAGCAATTGTATGTTTCTTTTTATACTCTGAGTACATCACATTACGAATTGGTGATAACATATCGGCAACTGATTTACCCAATACATTTACACTACGATTATATAGATAAGGAATATCAAAGAACTCAGAGTTCCAACCACTTAGAATGTGTGGTTGTATTTCGGTATATTTTTGGTAAAATTTTGTAAGTAGTTCATATTCTGTTTGGAATAATTCAACTATCTCGTGTTCATTTTCCCAATTTTCAAGTTTTCTTGTTTCATCAAGTGTATAACAAAAATACTTCTCTAAGTATTCATCATAAAATGCAATAGAAGTTATCTTCTCATTGGCCTTCATTACATCAGGAAAACCATCTACTACTTCTACCTCGATATCAAAAAATAAAGTTCTGATTCCCTCACTTACATCATCAGAATCAGTATATTGGTCTACTAAAAATCTTGTTAATACAGGTACATCACTCTCAAATAAGTTAGGTGTATCACCATCCCACTCATAAATCTTTTTTACTTTATCCCCATCCAATGTAAAATGTAGACCTGTTGGACTTTTTGTGTAAGCGTATTTTTTAAATGGAATTTCGAGATGACCTTTTTTATCATCCCATAAGTGAATTTTGTTTCTTCGTTTTTCGTAATGTATTGCTTGGTACAATTAAAACCTCTTTAATATAAATAGATTAAAATAATCTGAAAGTGTAATTTATTTTTGATAAAAGGGGGATATATTTCAATCCCCCTAATTTTACCATTAGAAGTTAACAGAAACTCCAATATTTGCATATCTTGGTGTTCCTAAGAATACCTCAGCATTATGTGCGGCATGAACTTTATCACCCCACCCATTATATTTCGAGTTGTCAACCGCATCTTGTACGAATACTTCATCAAGAGCATTGAATATGTGAGCATTTAAAGAAATGTCATATCCCTTGATTGGAAGTTTGTAAGATGCATGTAAATCAAGTTTTGAATAGCCAGGAGCTTCCCAAACTTGTGCTCTATCCGCATCACCCTCAATCTCACGAGAATCAGGTGACCAGTCAGCATAATTTCTATCATATGTTTTGTATAATGCCTGAAGTCTTAATCCTTTAACAGGTTTAAGAGTAACACCTAAAATATAAGATGTTTGTGGCATATCACCAACATATAATCCATCAAGTGCATAAGAGTATTCTGTAGTTTGAATACCAATTACTTGGTTCTCATCATTGTACTCTTGTTCTTGGTAAGTACCATCGGCATCACCATCGAACTTCCAATCACCATAAGAATAAATGAAATCAAGTTCAACCATATCATTTGGTTTTACTTTAGTTTCGATTTCAAGTCCTTTATGGTTTTGGTTAACACCCTTTAGGAAGATAATATCAGTATCACCTGAATCACCTTGACCAGTCTGTACTGATTTAGTCAAGTTTCTATCTTTCCAATCGGTGTTGTATGCACTAACTCTAACACCAAGTTTCTCAGTACCAAAGTTAGCACCAAGTTCATTGTGTAAGAATTTCTCATTATCGGGGTCGGTAGCTACTACACCATCGTAGTAAATTACATTATCTAAGATAGGAGCCTTTTGAACATATCCACTATTAATGAATACACCAAGATTCTCATTTACATTATATAATGCACCACCCTTTACTTGATAAGTAGAAATAGGGTCGGCTGTAATTACTTCATCTGCTACTGTGAAGTGGTCTTGATAACTATATTTAATAGAAGAAACTCCACCCATACCATATAGGTTTAGTTTTTCTGATGTATAGTTACCTTGTAAGAAACCACCAATCCAGTCTACAGTTGTTTCGTTGTGATAAGCGATTATATCTCCGAGTCCAACTACTTTCCCGTCCTCGAAATTATCATCAGCATAATCAACATAGTAATCTCCACCTAACAAATCTCTAACTTCACGAGCATGTTCGATACGAGCAGTTCTCCAATCAATACCTGTTTGTAATTCTAAATTATCATTAACTGAATAATTTAATTTAGAAATTAATCCATAGGTATCTTGTCGATTGATAGAGTTTCTAAGAATTCCTGTTGAACGATTTTCATCTACAGAGAAGTTTTCATCGATGTTATCAGAATTTTGAGCAATCTCAGCATTCCAATCCCAAGCCCACGGTGAACTTGCATACCATCTTTCTCCCTCAACGGCTGGTGTTCTTGATACACTACCATATGTACCAGTACCACCACCAGAACCACCACTCCAATAAGCAATAGATGAGATACCCATCTTATCGTTTATTTCTAAGAAGTGATTTAAGTTCACTAATGGTTTATGGAAGAAGTTTTCTCTTTCGTTCAAGAAGTTCTTATTGAATCTATCTGTTGTTCTTGCACCATACATATACCAATATTGTTTACCTGTATAAGATGGGTCAATAGGTGCGACATTTTGATTAAACAATCTACCAGCTTCAGTTTCGAATTTGTTACCTGCTACATAAGCAGAATCATCATATCCGT
>MDSV01151092.1_pt1 | contig 12066 bp, 10 predicted proteins | sample 810851 | NCBI WGS metagenome assembly MDSV01 (sample SAMN05326640, study PRJNA326480) | marine metagenome | isolation source: seawater | place: Atlantic Ocean: North East | collected 2012 | reverse complement strand
TTCGGGGGGAGATGATGTCACGCCAAAATTGACCGGATAGATGTCTTCGGGACGGCCTGACAGCATTGTAGTGGCAGGATCATCTGCCGGTGCGCCATGCAGAATCGCAAACATCGGCTTGCCATCATTGGCATTCCGCTCAGCCTCAAAATAGAGGGCGTTGATCGAATCCTGAACCGAAGTCATTCCCCGTAAGGCCTTTCCATGCTGAAGCGATGGTTTGGTGTTCTGGTCTTGCTGCATCGTATCTGGCCGAAAACCCTCTCATTCCATGCTTGGTCCGGACAAGGTAACAGACCTGTTACACGGCCCCGATCCAGCCGATGGCACATTCAAAACAGCACACCAATGACAGGGACCGACATTACAACTTTGCCGGCAAAAGGTCGAATCCCGTCTTTTGGCGGCTTGCATATCCGGCCTGTTGACCGCCCTGATGGCTGTCTGTGCCAGGCAGAGTCAAAAAAACAGTGGCTTACCCACTTGGATCATCACCACTTGTACCTTAAATAACGCAGTGAAACGGGTCATGCATCCGTTCCGTGCCGTTTGCATGAAGGATTATAAATGGCGAAGAACAAAGACGAGTCCGATACAGGTCTTGATGAACACGAAGCCCTTAATAAAAACGGGGCGGGGGATACCGGTGAGTCACCATCTGGTGATGCGTCATCCGGTGATGCGTCGGCCACTGAACCCGGGTCTGGCGAGACAACAACTGCCGACTGGCAGGCTGGCCTTGAACAGGAATCTGGTGACCAGCTCAGTGGTGACTGGGGGCCGGACGGCGCAGATGCGCGAGATGATCCGGTCATGCGCGCGCTGTTTGAAGAACGCGACAGTCTCAAGGACCAGTTGCTGCGTGCCCTTGCCGATGTAGAAAACATGCGGCGGCGCACCGAGCGTGAGCTGGAATCAGCCCGCAAATATGCGCATACCAGTTTTGCCCGTGATCTTGTCGGGGCGATCGACAACCTGTCGCGGGCGCTTGATGCGGCCCCGTCAGGTGATGAAGCGCCCTCCGATGAGGCCATAAAGGGTCTGATGACCGGCCTTGAGATGAGCTGGACCGAAATCCAGACGACAATGGAGCGTCACGGTATCAAGCGGGTTGATCCGAAAGGCGAGAAGTTCGACTACAATTTGCATCAGGCGATGTATGAGGTGCCAAGCCCCGATACAGAGCCCGGCATGGTGGTCGAGGTTGTACAGCATGGCTATGTGCTGCATGACCGATTGTTGCGTCCGGCAATGGTCGGGGTATCGAAAGCCGCGGAGGATACATCCGCCCCGTCGGACTAGCGACACACTTGCATAAGGACAATGTAGCCCTATATGCATCACAGATGTACTAAAGAGCATCCCCATCGCTGCGGTGCCAAGGGCGTGATGGAGACAGGATGCCGGATTTTCACCGGGTGTCAGCAAAGGAATTCGGTGAAAGAGAAAGGAGCTAACCATGGCCAAAGTTATTGGAATTGACCTTGGAACAACCAATTCATGTGTTGCCGTTATGGATGGCAGTGACGCCCGGGTGATCGAAAACGCCGAAGGCGCGCGCACAACGCCGTCAATGGTGGCATTTGCAGAGGGTGATGAACGGCTGGTCGGCCAGGCGGCAAAACGCCAGGCGGTGACCAACCCGGAAAAGACCCTGTTTGCGATCAAGCGCCTGATCGGGCGACGCCACGATGACAAGGCAACCAAGAAATTCACTGAACTGGTACCTTACGAGATCGCAGCCTCGGGCAATGGCGATGCATGGGTGCGGGTCGATGGTGAAGATTATTCCCCCAGCCAGATTTCCAGCTTTGTTTTGCGCAAGCTGAAAGAAGATGCCGAAGCCTTCCTTGGTGAGAGCGTGACACAGGCAGTGATCACGGTACCGGCCTATTTTAACGACTCGCAGCGTCAGGCCACCAAAGATGCTGGCAAGATTGCCGGTCTTGAAGTGTTGCGGATCATCAACGAGCCGACAGCCGCAGCGCTTGCCTATGGGCTGGACCGCAAGGAATCAGGCCAGATTGTTGTCTATGACCTTGGTGGCGGTACCTTCGATGTGTCCATTCTCGAGGTTGGCGACGGCGTGTTTGAGGTGAAATCCACCAATGGTGACACCTTCCTGGGTGGTGAAGATTTCGACCATCAGATCATCGAGCATCTGGCCGACGAGTTTAAAGTCAGTGACGGCATTGACCTGCGCAAGGACAAGTTGGCACTTCAGCGCCTGAAAGAGGCGGCGGAAAAAGCCAAGATCGAGTTGTCATCGGCTGTGCAGACCGATGTGAACCTGCCCTTTATCACGGCAGACGCGTCAGGACCAAAGCACCTGAATATCAAGCTGACCCGCGCCAAGCTGGAGCAGCTGGTGGAAGAGCTTGTCCAGCGGACCATCAAGCCCTGCGCGGCAGCGCTGAAGGATGCCGGTATCAACGCCAGTGAAATAGACGAGGTCATTCTGGTCGGCGGTATGACACGGATGCCGAAAATCGTCGAGACGGTTAAGGAGTTCTTTGGTACCGAGCCACATCGCGGTGTTAATCCGGATGAGGTTGTGGCATCGGGTGCGGCCATTCAGGCGGGCGTGCTGACCGGTGATGTGAAAGATGTGTTGCTGCTGGACGTAACGCCGCTGTCATTGGGCATCGAGACCCTTGGCGGTGTCTTTACGCGCCTGATCGACCGCAATACCACCATCCCGACAAAGAAGGGCCAGGTCTTTTCAACGGCAGATGACAACCAGTCGGCGGTGACGATTTCGGTCTATCAGGGCGAACGTGAAATGGCGTCCGACAACAAGCATCTGGGCCAGTTCAATCTCGAGGGGATTGCCCCGGCACCGCGCGGTGTCCCGCAGATTGAGGTGACGTTTGACATTGATGCCAACGGTATCGTCAAGGTCAGTGCCAAGGACAAGGCAACCGGCAAAGAGCAGGAGATTCGCATTCAGGCTTCGGGCGGTCTGGAAGACAGCGAGATTGATCGTATGGTCAATGATGCCGAAGCCAATGCCGAGGAAGACAAGAAGCGGCGTGAAGCTGCTGAAACCCGCAACCAGGGTGAGGCACTTGCACATGGTGCCGAAAAAGCCATCGCCGATCTGGGCGACAAGGCTGACCCGGATGCCAAAGCCGAGGTCGAGGCCGGTATTGCCGAGCTGAAAGAGGCGCTGGCCGGTGATGACATGGAGGCTATCTCATCAACCTCGGCGGCGTTGTCGCAGTCGATGATGAAGATGGGCGAAGCTGCCTATCAGGCTGAAGGTGATGCATCCGTGCCGACAGGTGAGGACGGGCCATCAGATGATGAAACCGTGGTCGATGCAGATTTCGAAGAGGTCGATGGCGCAGGCGACGACCAGCGGAAGTAACCGCCAGACACCCTTTCGGGGCGGCCTTGGCCGCCCCTTTTCAGATAAACAGTCACTTTTACGGCAGCAAGCATGAGCAAGCGTGATTTCTATGATGTTCTCGGCGTGTCGCGTACTGCCGATGAAAAGGAACTGAAATCGGCCTATCGCAAGCTGGCGATGAACAATCATCCGGACCGCAACCCGGATGATGAGGCTGCCGCCGAGCGGTTCCGGGAAGCCACCGAAGCCTATGATGTGCTGAAGGACCCGCAGAAGCGGGCCGCCTATGACCAGCTTGGCCATGCTGCCTTTGAAGGCGCTGCTGGCGGCGGCGGTGGTTTTGGCGGCGGGTTCAGCGGCGGCGGATTCTCCGATATTTTCGATCAGATGTTTTCCGAGTTTTCCCGCGGTGCGCGCAGCCCGCAGGCCGACCGTTCGGGAAATGACCTGCGCTACGATATGAATATCTCGCTTGAGGAAGCCTTTACCGGTGTGCAGCGCGATATCACCGTCACCGTTCCGGTCAGCTGCGAGGGATGCGGCGGGTCGGGTGCGTCTGAAGGCAGCCGGCCGCAAAATTGCGGCACATGCGGCGGCAGCGGCCGGGTGCGGGCACAGCAGGGATTCTTTGCGGTTGAGCGAACCTGTCATGTTTGTCAGGGCCTTGGTCAGGTGATTTCTGATCCTTGCCGGTCCTGTAATGGTGATGGCCGTGTGCAGCAAAGCAAGGTGCTGTCGGTGTCGGTGCCTGCCGGTGTTGATACCGGTACGCGCATTCGCCTGTCTGGCAAGGGAGAGGCCGGTGTACGCGGCGGGGCGGCTGGTGATCTGTACATCTTTGTGGCCGTTGATCCGCATGCGATCCTCAACCGTGACGGGGCGGATATCATGACGCGCATCCCGCTGCCGATGACAACAGCGGCGCTGGGCGGCACGATCGATGTGCCGACCGTGGAAGGCAAGATGGCACGCCTGACAATTGAGCCCGGAACACAGTCAGGCCGCCGCTTCCGGATGCGCGGCAAAGGCATGCCGATCCTGCGGCGCAGCAGCCGCGGCGACCAGATCGTCGAGGTCCAGGTGGAAACACCGACCAATCTCAGCAAGAAGCAGAAAGAGCTGCTGTCAGCATTTGCCGATGCTGGTGACACAAGTCCGGAAACAGACAGCTTTGTAAAGCGTGTGCGCCGGATCTGGGCCGATAACGGCTGATCACTGCCACCGCGCCGGTATCATCAAAATCGGGATAGGTCTTGCCCTTATGGGCGGCGCTTTATAGTCTCGCCGCACCAGACGCCATATGAACGGCGCCAGAGAAGAGGCGCCAAAAAAGGAACAGGGCAAGATGACAGCAGATATGATCAAGATCGGTATTCCGGGGGCAGCCGGCCGTATGGGCGGCATGATCATTCGCGAAATTGCCAGACATGACGATATGGTGCTTGTCGCCGCAACTGACCGGCCCGGCAGTGATGCCATCGGGCAGGATAGCGGCCTGATTTCAGGTGTTGGCGCGACAGATGTGCCGGTGTCAGACGATCCGGCGACACTGTTTGCCCGTGCCGATGTTGTCATTGATTTCTCCAGCCCGCAGGCGAGTGTGGCGCATGCCACACTGGCGCGAGAACATGGCACATCGCTTGTGATCGGAACAACCGGACTGACATCTGCCGATGAGGCTGATCTGGCAGCGGCAGCCGACAGGGCAGCGCTGGTCTATTGTGCCAATACATCGATTGGCGTGACGCTGCTGTCACGGCTGGTCGAACAGGTGGCATCGCAGCTGGGAGACGGCTGGGATATCGAGGTTCTGGAAACGCATCATCATCACAAGGTTGATGCCCCGTCTGGTACGGCGCTGGCACTTGGTCAGGCCGCAGCACGCGGACGCGGTGTGGCGCTGGATGATGTGTCGGATATGGTGCGCAAGGGCCAGACAGGAGCGCGCAAGGAAGGCGATATCGGGTTTGCGGTGCTGCGCGGCGGCGATGTTGCCGGTGAGCATTCGGCCATCTTTTTTGGTGATTCAGAGCGTGTCGAAATCACCCATAAAGCAAATGACCGGGCAATTTTTGCCCGCGGGGCACTGCGGGCCGCGCGCTTTGCGCATGGCGCGCCAGCCGGTTTCTACAGCATGGATGATGTGCTCGACGCGTAGATGCCCGTATATCTGGTGCCCGGCTATCTGGTGCCCGGCTATCTGGCTGTCGCCATGGCCTCACACCAATGTTTGCGACAGAGCGATATATAGCGCTCATTACCGCCAATCTCGATCTGCGCCCCTTTGCTGATCACGTTTCCGGACCCGTCCTGACGGACAACCATGATGGCTTTGCTGCCGCAATGGCAGATGGTTCTGATCTCGCGGATGACATCGGCAATGGCCAGCAGACGGGCGCTGCCGGGGAACATGTTGCCCTGAAAATCTGTCCGCAATCCGTAACACATCACCGGCACACGCAGCTGGTCGACGACATCGGCAAGTTGCCAGACCTGTGCATCGCTGAGGAACTGGGCTTCATCAACCATGACACAATCAAGGAATTGGCGGTCCTGTTCGGCGGAAATCAGCGTTTTCATGTTGGTATCGGGCTCAAAGGCAAAGGCCGGCGCCTGCAGACCGATGCGTGATCCGATCTGCCCGGCACCAACACGGTCATCAAGACGCGCTGTCAGCAAAAAGGTGTGCATGCCGCGCTCTTGATAGTTATGCGATGCCTGCAGCAGAATCGTTGATTTTCCGGCATTCATAGCAGCATAGGAAAAATACAGCTTGGCCATTTGTACACCTGTAGAAGCAAGGCCCCCATAGTGCCGATGACCCGCCATTTTGTGAATGGAAAAAGGGTCGGCAACACTCTATTCTGTGACCAGCGCGGGGCATTCTGTGACCAGCGCGGGGCCGGTCAGACCGGCACGCCAATACATTGCAGGCAGGAGACAGTTTCATGACAGCGAACACAACACCCGGCCTGCAGGTGATGGATCATCCGCTTGTGGCGCACAAGCTCACCATCCTGCGCCGCAAGGACACGCCATCACATGTCTTTCGGCATACGCTTCATGAATTGTCCTGGCTGCTGGCGCATCCCACCTTTGCGGCGCTGAAGACCGTTGAGGACAATATCGAAACACCGCTGGAGATGATGACAGCGGCGACGATGCGCGCGCCCTTTCCGTGCCTTGTATCCATCCTGCGGGCCGGTAACGGGCTGATCGACGGGTTCAGTCAGGTATGCCCGGAAGCCAGTGTCGGGCATCTTGGCCTGTATCGTGATCACGACACGATGACCCCGGTGTCGTATTACACAAGCCTTCCATCGGATATCGAAAAGCGGCAGGTGATCCTTGGCGACCCGATGCTGGCAACAGGTGGCAGCGCGATCATGGCCGTTGAAAAGCTGCGCGAGATGGGGGTAACGGACATGGTTTTTTCCTGTCTTGTTGCCGTGCCGGAGGGCGTTGCCGCCCTGCAGTCTGCCCATCCTGATGTACCGATCATAACGGCCGCGCTGGACCGCGAGCTGAATGACAAATGCTATATCCTGCCCGGGCTGGGTGATGCTGGTGACCGTATTTACGGGACCGACTAGCCCACCAGATGTTCCGGACCGAAACTTTCAGGCAGCAAGGTTGCAAGGCTGAATGTGGCCTGCAGGCCGTTTGGGTCGGCAATCAGAACCGGCACATCCGGCGCAGCAAATTCCCTGATCCGCTGGCGGCAGCCTCCGCAGGGCGTACACAGCATGCCGTCCTGACCATTCCCGCCAGCAACCGCGATTTTCACGATCCGGCGCTGACCTGCCATGATCATTGCGGCAATCGCACTGGCCTCGGCGCAATGGCCAATCGGATAGGCGGCGTTTTCCACATTGGCACCGCTGTGTATCTGGCCATTTTCATCAAGAATCGCTGCTCCGACATGAAATTTCGAGTAGGGAGCATAGGCACGGTCCATTGCGGCAATGGCGGCATTTACGAGTTCTGAATCAGTGGCCATGCGGCCGTCCTCCCATTAACGGGTTACTGGCAACAGGTTGTTGCCAACAGGATATCAGTCCTTTGTGTAGGCCTTGCCAATGGCCGCAGGCGGACGGGCCCGGCCAACAAGTCCGGCGACAACAACGATGGTCGCAATATAGGGCGCCATCGACAGGAATTCTGACGGAATCGGCGTGTTCAGGATCGACAGCTTCTGCTGCAGCGAGTCGGCAAAGCCAAAGACAAGCGCCGCGGCCAATGCGCCAAGCGGATGCCACCTGCCAAAAATCATCGCGGCAAGCCCGATAAAGCCGCGCCCGAAGGTCATGTTTTCATCAAACCGGCCAACCGATCCCAGGGTAAACCAGGCACCGCCAAAACCGGCAACCATGCCGGCGGCAATGACGTGCGCATAGCGGGTCTTGATCACATCAATGCCAAGTGTATCAGCAGCACGCGGGTGTTCACCAACAGCGCGCGCGCGCAATCCCATCCGCGTATAGAACAGGTAATAGGTCGACAGCGTCACCATGATCAGCGCACCATAGACAAACAGGTTCTGGTTGAACAGCACCGGCCCGATCAGTGGAATATCGCCAAGCACCGGAATTTTAAAAGCGCGAAACGGTGTGGCCTTGTTCAGCCAGCGAAATTCGGCAAATACCTGACTGGACACATAGGATGTGAGGCCCAGCACGAACAGGTTGATCACCACCCCGGCGATGATCTGGTCAACGCGGTAGGTGATCACCAGCACCGCCAGCAACAGGCCGAACACACCGCCGGTCAGCATGGCGCAGATGATACCGGCCCAACCACCCATCAATGATCCGAACAGCGCCCCGGCAAAGGCCCCGGCCAGAAGCATGCCTTCAATGGCGATGTTGATCACGGCAACGCGCTCGCACAGGATACCGCCAAGGGCCGCCAGCGCAATCGGTACCGCGCGGACAACAGTTGCCTGCAGCATGCCGGTCAGCGAAATGGCCTTGCCAGCTGTCGCCCAGACCAGAAACGCCATCGCCAGAATGATCAGGCCGACACCCAGCGACAGTCCGGTCCAGCGCCCGCCCCCACGCAGAAACAGTCGGGTCCCCAGAAAGGCCAGAATGATGGCGGCAAGGGTATTGATCAGCTGGCTCGGTACAACAAGGTTGCCAACGGCCCAGGTATCACGCGGACGGGAAATCCGGAATGTTGACACGCTGTCCCATGGTGCATCCAGCAAAAACAGGACGATGGCCGCCAGCATGACCAGCGTAAAGCCGCTGATGATGCGCCGCCAGTCGGTGACATTCGCCACCGGCTGTGATGCTGCCAGCCGGGCCGGATCCATTTGTGTCTGGTCAGCCATGATCCGCATCCTCTTTTGGCCTGTCAGCAAACAGGAACGGCATGATCCGCTTTACCAGCAGGGGCGCAGCCACAAAAATGATGATCAGGGCCTGAATAATGCTGATCATGTCGATCGACACACCGGCATCAACCTGCATCTGGCGGCCACCCGCCTCGAGCGCGCCAAATAACACACCGGCAAGCAGAATGCCGACCGGATGTGATCTGCCAAGCAGCGCCACAGCAATCGCATCAAAACCGATACCCGCCGTAAAGCCGGGCGTGGCACGCCCCAGTACACCGGTCACCTGCGCCGCGCCGGCCAATCCGGCCAGCCCGCCCGCAATTGCCATGGCAATGACAATGGTCAGGCCCGCCCGAATGCCGGCATAACGCGCCGCATCCGGGTTTTCCCCGGATATGCGAAAGGCAAAGCCGAGTTTTGAGCGATAGAGAAGCCAGTAAATCAGAATCACCGCGCCCAGCATCAGGAACAGACCGAAATGCAGCCGCAGGTTCGGATCAATGAAACTGAGCAGACGCGGCAGTTCTGCGGTTTCAAGAACCGCCTTTGAAATGGGATCAGAGCGGCCTTCTTTCTGGATGAAGGGCTGACGCAGGAGATAATCCAGCAGCCGGATCGAAATCAGGTTCAGCATAATGGTGGAAATCACCTCATGCGCTCCGGTGGCTGCCCGCAGGAAGCCGGCAATCGCGGCATAAAGACCGCCAACCAGCAGCCCGGAAACAAGAACGAGCGGCAGATGCAGGGCCATCGGCAAGCCGGTCACCGAAAAGCTGACCACTGCCGCCATCAGGCCGCCCACCACCATCTGTCCTTCAGCACCGATATTGAACAGGCCGGCGCGAAAGGCGAGGCCGATCCCCAAGCCGGCCAGAACCAGTGGGATGGAGGCGGTCAGGGTTTCCGAAATGGCGTTGAGCGAGCCAACCGAACCATCCGCCATCGCCACAAAGCTGCGCAGGATGATGTGCGGCTCGACCGATGTTGCCATCATGATCAGGGCGCCGATCAAAAGCGCCATGAAGACGGCGGCGAGCGGGATCAGGATGATTTCGCGCAGATTGCCGCGTGTATCGATTGTCGGGGCCAGCAGGGCGCGCAGAGAATCGCCAGCATTTCCACGATCATGGGAGCTGCCATTATGCTGATTGCCATCATTCCGGGGCGAACCATGCGTGTCGGAAGAGCGGGTCATGCGGCGGCTGTCCTGTTGGCGCCGGCCATGGCAAGTCCGATGGCGCCGCGATCAGCCTGTGATGAGCTGTTGTCGAATTCGGCGGTGATCTGCCCTTCATACATCACATAGATGCGGTCGGATAAATCAAGAATTTCATCCAGCTCGGACGATATGATCAGTACCGCATTGCCAGCATCACGGCAGGCAACAAGCTGTTTATGGATGAACTCGATAGAGCCGACATCAACACCGCGCGTCGGCTGGGACGCCACGACCAGACGCACGCCGCGTTCAAGTTCGCGCGCCACCACCATCTTCTGCTGGTTGCCGCCAGACAGACCGCCCGCATCAAGAAAGACACTGGGAGTACGCACATCAAACTTCAGACAGGCAGCGGCGGCCTGTTCCTCGGCGCGGTGCCAGTCGATCTGCACCCCGCGCGCCACGCTGTCATCATAGTAGGAATTCAGCACCATATTTTCGGCAACAGTGAAGGCCGATACCATGCCAGATTTCTGGCGATCCTCGGGGATATGGGCGATGCCCATGCAGTGGCGCTGACGCACACTGCTGGCAGTGATATCGGTGCCGGCAAACATCACCTGGCCGCTGGCCACCGGGGCAAGACCGGTAATCGCCTCGACCAGTTCTGTCTGACCATTGCCCTGCACACCGGCAATGCCAACAATTTCGCCGGCCCGCACCGACATGGCAATCTGATGGAGACGCATCTCAAGGCTGGCATCAACCAGGGTGACATTGCGCAGGTCAAGAACATCTTCGCCCGGCGTTGCTGTGCCGCGGCCAACCGAAAAGCTGACCGGACGTCCGACCATCATTTCGGCAAGGTCTGCCTCGGAAAATTCGGACGGCACCCCGCCACCGACAATTTCGCCCTGACGCAGAACGCTGACCTTGTCGGCAATCTCGATGATCTCATGCAATTTGTGGGTAATGAACACGATCGCCTTGCCAGCATCACGCAAGGCCTGCACGATACCGAAAAAGGCCTCGACCTCCTGCGGGGTCAGCACGGCTGTCGGCTCATCAAGGATCAGCACATCAGCCGAGCGGAACAGCACTTTCAGGATTTCGACACGTTGCTGGATGCCGACAGGCAAATCCTCGATCAGCACATCGCTGGGGACATCCATTCCGTAACGCGCATTGATCGCCTGCACCTGGTCGCGCGCCGCCGCAAGATCAAGAAAATCGGCGCTGCCTGTCGGCTCAACGCCCAGAATGACGTTCTCGACAACGCTGAAGACCGGCACAAGCATGAAATGCTGATGCACCATCCCGATACCGGCAGCGATGCTGTCACCAGGCCCGTCAAAACGCACAGGCGTGCCATCAATCAGGATGTCACCTGAGTCTGGCTGATAGAGGCCAGACAATACATTCATCAAGGTTGATTTTCCGGCGCCATTCTCGCCAAGCAGGCCCAGCACCTCACCCGCCCTGATATCAAGGCTGATGTTCCTGTTGGCCTGAACAGAGCCAAACCGTTTGCTGATGCCGCGCAGCTCGATATTCATGGCTTCATGTTCACCGGATGAAAAATATTGAAAAAAAGGTCACAAAAAAACCCGTTGCCCCAACTGAGAGAGGCAACGGGCGAAGTTCCAGATCAGCCGCCGACGTTGATCGAACCAGCAATGATGCCGGAGCGGATGTCTTCAATCTCGGCCTTCAGCGCTGCAGGAACAGCACCGTCAAAGCTGTGATACGGGGCAAGCCCAACACCGTCATTGGCCAATGTGCCAACCATCATGCCGCCATCAAACTTGCCGTCCATGGTCTGTTTGATGACCTGCATCACTGTCGAATCCATGCGCTTGAGAACAGATGTCAGATAGACATCGGCATTGCCAGGATCGGTCTGTGTCTGATCAGCATCCACGCCGATGATTTTCAGCGCATCGGTGCCAAGTTCGGCAGCAAGGGCAAATTCTACCCCAGCAAGATCGAGGCGGTCAACGCCGACGGGACCCTCGCGATCCTGTTCGACGACGGCGACAAGGAGCCGAGCGCGAAGGCCGAGCACGTCAGGCCACTGGGCGCCGCGGATGGGATGGTCGCGGGCGCCAAGGTCGAGGCGAAGTTCGGCGGCAAGGGCAAGTTCTACCCCGGCAAGATCGAGGCCGTCAACGCCGACGGGACCCTCGCGATCCTGTTCGATGATGGCGACAAGGA
>MDSV01074401.1_pt1 | contig 12067 bp, 13 predicted proteins | sample 810851 | NCBI WGS metagenome assembly MDSV01 (sample SAMN05326640, study PRJNA326480) | marine metagenome | isolation source: seawater | place: Atlantic Ocean: North East | collected 2012 | reverse complement strand
TTAAATATTTTTAAAATTAAGTAATTACTGTATAAAAAGGCGCTATGAAATTAGTAAAAGACAATGATAGTAAAATTATAGAGACTAATAAAGTTTCTGATAAAGAAGCTGAAGAAGCATTTAAAACAATATTAGCTTGGATGGGCGAAGACCCTGACAGAGAGGGATTATTAGAAACACCAAAAAGAGTTGTCAAAGCTTATAAAGAATATTTTAGTGGGTATAAAGAAGACCCTAATAAAATTTTAGATAAAACTTTTGGTGATGTTGAAGGATACGACGATATGGTTGTTCAAAAAAATATTTCTGTACAAAGTCATTGTGAACATCATATGGCTCCAATTATTGGTAAAGCTCATGTCGCATATATTCCAAATAAAAGAGTTGTTGGTTTAAGTAAACTTGCAAGAGTAGTTGAACTTTTTTCTAAAAGACTTCAAACACAGGAAAGACTGACTATGCAAATTGCAAAAACATTAATGGAATCCTTAGACGCAAAAGGAGTGGCTGTAACAATTGATTCCACTCATCAATGTATGACTATGAGAGGGATTAAAAAAGAACAAGCATCTACAGTAACAAATTATTATTTAGGTCAGTTTAAGGAAGATCTTAGTTATCAAAATAGATATTTAAGATTTATTAGTATTACAAAAGATTAAAGTGTCAGATCAATTTAAAGCATTAGTTCTTAATCAAAATGGCGAAAATTTTACTAGAGAAATAAAATCAATTAATAAAAGCTTCTTAAAGCACGGAGATGTAATTGTAAAAGTTGAATATTCAGGATTGAATTATAAAGATGCTTTAATTTTAAAAAATGGAGCGAGATTAGTAAAAGAATTTCCACATATACCAGGTATTGATTTTGCAGGAATAGTCGAAGAGAGTAGTAATGAAAAATTTAAAGCTGGAGATGAAGTTATTTTGACAGGATGGAGAGTTGGAGAGATTTATTTTGGTGGTTACTCACAATATGCAAAAGTAAATGGAAATTTCCTTGTTAAAAAACCTAATAACCTTTCATCAAAACAAACTATGATATTGGGAACAGCAGGTTTAACAGCTTTACAGTCTTCGTTCACAACTAAAACAACTAGAGAAGAATTATTATTAGGTGAAAAAGTAGAAAATGTAATTGTGAGTGGTGCTTCAGGTGGAGTTGGCAGTATGGCTGTAATGATACTTAACAAACTTGGATGCAATGTTACTGCAGTTACAGGTAAAGATGTTAATGTTGATTATTTAAAGTCAATAGGCGCTAAAAATGTTATTAATACTAGTGAATTAACGAAAGATGCTAGACCATTAGATAAAGGTTTGTGGGATGGAGCCGTAGATACTGTTGGAGGTAAAGTTCTAGAAAATATTTTATCTCAAACAAAGGATGGTGGTATAGTCTCATCATGTGGAAATGCAGCGGATATTAAACTAAACACTACTGTAATGCCATTTATTATTAGGGGTGTTAAACTTTGGGGCATCAACTCAGTTACAACTTCAATTTCTAGAAGACAATTTTTATGGAATGAAGTATCAAAATTAATTAATTTTGAATTATTAGATAAATCAATTAAAGAAATTAGTTTAGAAGATTTAAAAGATGTTTATATTAAAATGCTTAAAGGCGAAACATCTGGAAGATATATTGTTAATTTAAATAAGTAATGGACTGGGATAAATTAAAAATTTTTCATGCAGTTGCAGAAGCTGGTAGTTTTACTAATGCAACAATCAATTTAAATTTAAGTCAGTCAGCAATAAGTAGACAAATTCAATCACTTGAACAAGAGTTAAAAGTTCAGCTCTTTGAACGTCATGCTAGAGGTTTAACTTTAACTGAAAATGGAGAATACCTTTTTAAAACTGCTCGAGATGTAATTGGTAAACTAAAAGAAGTAGAAACATCTTTAGGAGATCAGAAAAATAAACCTTCTGGAAAATTAACAATCACTACAGTAAGAAGTTTTGGAACACATTGGTTAACTCCAAGAATTCAAGAGTTTATGACATTGAATCCTGAAATTGAAGTTGAGTTAATATTTGATGATAAAGAATTAGATTTAAGTACTAGACAAGCTGATATTGGTATTTTCATGAGAAGACCTAAACAACTTAATTATATTCAAAAAAAATTGATTGATATTAAGTACTATATATATGGTTCTAATAGGTATTTAGAAAAATATGGAATGCCAAAAACAATTCATGACTTAAATAAGCATAAATTTATATCTTTCGGTAAAGGAGCACCTTCACCAGTTTATAATCCTGATTGGGCATTAAAATTAGGCATTAAAGATGGAAAAAAAAGAAAAACAATTATGAAAGTAAATAGTGTAATGGGTTTATTGCTCGCTGTAGAAAGTGGCGTTGGTTTAGCTGCATTACCTGAATATTTAGTTTCGAATTCAAACAATTTAATTAAAGTACTACCAAACTCTGAAGGGCCTATAACAGAAGCTCATTTTGTGTACCCTCAATCACTTAAAAATACAGCTAGAATACAAGCTTTTAGAAGTTTTCTTTTTAGTAAAATTGGTGATTGGATATAAATAATTAAGCATTAAAAATCATATTAACTGCGACAATTAATGCGATTGATAATCATTCGCAATGTTAATAATAAGCATTCTAAAATAATAATTCAAAAATAGGTAAATATATGAGAAAAATTACAATTATTGCTCTTTTTATATCTTTATTTGCAGGGAGCATATTTGCTTCCGAAGTAAATGTATTTAGCGCAAGACATTATGACTCAGATATACAACTTTATGAAAAATTTACAGCCAAAACTGGAATTAAAGTAAATATTGTATCTGGAAAAGATAAAGCACTACAAAAAAGAATAACTGAAGAAGGAAAAGACTCAAAAGCTGATCTTTACATTACTGCTGATGCAGGAAGATTAGGTGCGTTCGCCGCTAAAGGAATGTTCCAAAATTCTTTAACACCAGCAATTAAAGCCGCAGTTCCTTCAAATTTTAGAACTTCTAAGTGGACAGGAATAGCTAAGAGAGCAAGAATAATTTATTATTCGCCTGAAAGAGTAAATGCAAATGATCTTAATGGAATGACTTATGAAGGTCTTGCAGATTCAAAGTGGAAAGGTAGAGTAGTTATTAGAAAATCTAATAACATATATAATCAATCTCTTGTTGCTTCATTAATTAAAAATAATGGTAAAAAAGCAACTGCCGAGTGGGCAAAAGGAATCGTTGCAAATATGGCTAGAGACTCTAAAGGGAACGATAGGGCTCAAATTTTAGCTGTAGCCGCAGGTGAAGCAGATTTAGCGGTTGCTAATACTTATTATTTAGCATTGATGTTATCTGGAAAAAAAGGTCCAGAACAACAAGAAGCGGCTAAAAAAGTTTTACCATTTTTTCCCAATCAAGGTGATAGAGGAACTCACATGAATGTTAGTGGAGGTGGGGTATTAAAAAATGCACCAAATCCAGATAATGCAAAAAAACTACTTGAATTTTTATTAACTAAAGAAGCTCAAGAACATATAGTTAATAATACATTTGAATACCCAATGATTGATGGTGTAGAGCCACATGATTTAGTTAAGCAAATGGGTCTTGGATTTAAACAAGATTTGAATACTAAAGTAGCAAATTACGGAAAGAACCAAGCTGCAGCATTAGAAGTAATGTTAGCTGCTAAGTGGAAATAAGTAATAAAGTGAAAAAGAATTTATTTAATATTGATATAAATAAATCTTCTAAAGTATATGGGTCACATACTCTGAAAGCTTGTGATCCATGTGCAAAAGAGTGTAAAAAAATCAATAAAAAAATAAATAATAGAAAATTATCAGAGATTAAAGAAGAAGAAGCTGCACATATCTTCTCCCCATTTAATACGTAATTTTCTTTTTAATGATTGTGCTCATAATCTTTCTTCTTTAGGTAATTTACCCTACCTAAATCATTATGAGCACTAATAAAATTTTATGAGACTTGCAAAAGTAAATACACATAAACATTTAATAATTAATAGGAATAAAATGATAGAAGGTAAAAAATGTTCATCAATAGTTTTAAAAACACGAAAAATTGGTAAATGGGTTGATGTTAATACAGATGAAATTTTAAAAAATAAAAGAGTAATATTATTTTCATTACCAGGGGCGTTTACACCGGTATGTTCGGAAAAACAACTTCCAGGTTTTGAAAAAAATTATGATAAATTATTATCATTAGGTATTGATGAGGTTTATTGTATAAGTGTTAATGATGGTTATGTTATGAATGCATGGGCAGATCAACAAAAATTAAAAAAAGTTAAAGTTTTACCTGATGGAAATGGCGATTTTACGCGCTCAATGGGCATGTTGGTTGAAAAAAAACATGTAGGCTTTGGCCAAAGAAGTTGGAGATATTGTACTATTATCAATGATTGTATAGTTGAAAAATGGTGGCAAGAACCAGGTATGAATAATGATGGAAATGATCCTGATCCATACCAAGAAACAACGCCTGAAAATTGTATTCAATATCTATCCAAAAAATAGAAATTGCAAATAAACTGTACTTTATAAACAAGCTTTAACAATTAATTTCTCCAGATATGCTCAAGTTTCTTAAAACTAATTATTGAGGTAATGTAAATTATGCTAGGTAAAAATATAAACATTTGGTACTTAAGTTCACTCTTAATATCTATTGTAGTGGCTATTCCTATAATTACAGTTTTTGGGAGCTTTTTTGAAACTACCAGTAATTATACAACAATTCTTAAAGATACATTTCTTTATGATTATATTTTTAACTCCTTAGTGTTGTTAATTGGAGTTTTGGTTGTAACATTTATAGTTGGTGTTGGGTGTGCTTATTTAGTTTCTTTCTATAATTTTCCTGGTGTAAATTTTTTTAAATGGGCGCTAATTTTATCTTTCGCGGTACCAGCTTATATATATGCTTATTCATTAACAGCGTTTTTTGAAAATTTTGGAACTGCGTTTTCAATTTTAAAATTTTTATTTGGTGAAAATAATTTCAACTCTTATATTCCTAAATTTGATGGAATGATGGGTGCTATTATTTCAATATCATTTTCATTGTTTGGATACGTTTATGTCTTAACTAGAGCTTCATTTCATTATCAGTCACAAAATTTAATAGAACTTGGAAAAAATCTTGGTTTTTCTAAAAAAAAATCTTTTTTTAAAATAATACTTCCCTCAGCAAGACCAGCGATTGTAGCTGGACTTTCGTTGGTAGCTATGGAAACATTATCAGATTTTGGTTCAGTATCTTTTTTTGGAATTTCTACACTTACGACTGGAATATATAACGCATGGATATCATTTGATGATCTCACGTTGGCTAATAGATTGTCATTTTATTTATTAATTTTTATACTTGGTTTATTTATTTTAGAAAATTTATCTAGAAGAAAAGCACAATATCATTCTCCGTCTAAAGGTGGCTTTAAATCAAAATCTTTAATATTGTTAAAAAACTATAAAGCGTTTTTTGCTGTATCTTTTTGTGCAATTGTTTTTTTTATTAGTTTTTTATTTCCAGTTTTACAGATGCTTTATTGGACACTTATTTTTCCAAAACACTTAATAGACTTAAATTTAACAGAATTATTTTTGAATACTATTTTATTGGTAATTTTATCAAGCATAGTATTAATTTCTTTAGCTTTCATTTCAAATTATGGAAGTAGGGTTTCTAGAAGTAAATTTCTACAGATATTAACTATTTTTTCAATATCTGGTTATGCAATTCCAGGAATAATATTAGCTGTAGCATTCATTACTTTTATTTCATGGTTTGACAATAATGTTATTAATTTTTTTGGATTTGATACTATTAAATCATTTTTTATAGGCTCTGTTTTTGGATTAGTGATTGTTTATTTTGTAAGATTTTATTCTTTAGCAAGTAATGGCCTTAAATCTGCATATTTAAAGATAAATTATTCAATTGATGAAAGTGCTTATTTGCTGGGATACTCTAAATTTAAAACATTCAAAAATATTCATATTCCTTATTTGAAAAATTCAATGCTATTAATTGGATTGTTGATTGCTATAGAAATTATTAAAGAATTACCAATAACTCTAATAATGAGACCTTTTAATTTTGAGACTTTTGCAACTACAGCTTATATTTTTGCATCTCAAGATCTTCTTGAAGCTGCTGCAGCACCATCATTATTCCTTATACTTATTGCAAGTTTCTTTATTTTGATTACATCTAGATATATTCTTAATGATTAATTATTATGTCTAAAAATTTTTTAGAAATTGAAAATGTTACATTTGCAGCAAGCGCTAAGAGTAAAGTTAATAATGTTTCTTTAGTTATTGAAAATGAGGGTGATATTATATGTTTATTAGGACCATCTGGAATTGGCAAAACCACAATCTTAAGAACTATAGCTGGACTTGAAAAAATTCAATCGGGGAAAATTTTATTAAAAAATAAGATTATTTCATCTAAAGATATTCATGTAGAGCCTGAAAATCGAAATATATCTTTAGCTTTTCAAGACAATTCACTTTTTCCTCACTATAATGTGATTCAAAATATTAAATTTGGTGCCGATAGAAATAAAAAGAAGAAAAAAAATTTAAATATAAATGAAGTTATTAAATTTCTTCATTTAGAGCATATTATAAACAAATTTCCTCACCAAATAAGTTCAGGAGAGGCTCAACGAGCGTCGTTGGCTAGAGCATTGCTAACTAAACCAGATTTACTTTTGTTAGATGAGCCACTATCTAACGTCGACCAAAGTTTTAAAGAAGAAATACAAGTCAAGTTAAAACAAATTTTAACTGATATGAAAATTACAACAATTATTGTAACTCATGACTCTTATGAAGCTTTTTATCTAGGAGCTAAATGTGGAATAATTTTAGATAGTCAACTTAAACAATATGATGATCCTTATAACGTTTATCATTTCCCAAACTCGATTGAAGTTGTAAATTTTTTAAATAGGGGAATTTTGATTCCAGCTAAAGTTACTGGAGAAAATAGTTTAGAAAATAAAGATTTAGGAACCATTAAAGGTAATTTTATTAAACATTATCCAAAAGGTTCAGAAGTACAATTATTACTTCAACCAGAAGACTTAGAACATGATGATAAAAGTAATTTAAAATTAGAAGTTGTTGACAGAAAATTTAGAGGCACTAATTTTATTTACACACTTAAAACTTTAAATAATTTGCTAATACCAGTATTTGTACATTCACATCATGTTCATCAACATGAAGTAGATGAAAAATTTGGAATTAAAAGACCTATTAATATTGATCATATAGTTTGTTTCTAATACAAGACTTTTAATTAAGATGAAGAATCATAAGTTAAAAATATTTTTTGAAGGAATGTTTAATGTAAGTCCATTAATGATCCCAGTAGTACCTTTTGGTATAATCTTTGGAGTATTGGCTATAGATCTTGGTTTTAATGCTTATACTACAATGGGGATGTCTATTATAATTTTTGGTGGTGCATCTCAAATAATTTTTTTACAGTTATTTTCTGCTGGAGCATCTTCAATAATTATTTTAAGTTCTGTAGGAGCGGTTAATTCAAGGCATTTATTATATGGAGCGGTTCTTTCTGAACATTTGTCAGATCTAAGGTTATTTTGGAAAATTATTCTCTCATATTTTTTGGTTGATCAAGCTTTTGCAGTTTCACACAATTATTTGAAGAAAAGTAAAGATAAAAATAGATATTTTCATTTATTTGGTGCAGGTGCAACTTGCTGGATTATTTGGCAAATTACAACTTTTCTTGGAATAATATTAGGGTCCATAGTACCTGATAAACTTGGACTAACTTTTGCTATTCCATTAACATTTTTAGCTCTATTGGTTAATGATTTCAGAAAATTAATAAACGTATTGGTTATTATAGTTTCTGGGTTTATTGCAACATATGGGTATCAGATTATACCTTTTAAAGCATATGTAATAGTATCGGCATTAGCTGGTCTATTTGTTGCTTATATATTAACTAAACTAATCGAAAAAAAAAATGGTTGATTGGCTGATAATTATTTATTGTGGTTTGATAACTTTCTTTACAAGATTTTCCATGATTGCCCTACTTAAAAAAGAAATGTTTAATAATAGAATAAGAGAAGTCTTATCTTATGTACCTTCAGCAATTTTTCCAGCAATAATATTCCCTGCTATTTTTTTAGATAATACAGGAACTATGGTCATTATGGATAACCCAAAAATTATAGCAGCAGTTATTGCAACAATCATAGGTGTTATTAGCAAAAATATTTTAGCTACAATTTTTTCAGGATTGTTTTCTTATTGGTTGATGATTTTTTTTTACTATTAAAACTTTAAATTTTAAGTTATATTAATATTAAGGGGTGTCTTAACAGACTGAGAATATACCCTAATAACCTGTCCGGTAATTCAGAAAGGGAGAACAATGGATAAAATAAACTTTATAAGTCAATCAACATCATTAACATTAGTTATTGTTATAAGCTTGATCTTTACTTTAATTGGATTAGCTTATTCAAAAAAACATCAAGGTATTAATAATTATTTAACAGCAAATAGAAATATAGGTTTTTTTTCATTAAGCACAAGTTTGATTGCTTCAGCATTAGGCGCCTGGATCTTATTTGGCCCAGCATCAGCAGCAACATGGGGCGGCATAGGTGCTGTAATTGGTTATGCTCTTGGAACAGCCTTTCCAATGATTTTTCTAATCTTTTTAGGAAAAAAAATAAGAAATGAATTCCCTAAAGGGTCAACTTTGATCGAATTTTTAAGAAAAAAATTTGGTAAAAGTTTATTTAAATTAATTTTATTAATGACTGTGTTTTATATGTTTGTATTTTTGTGTGCAGAGGTAACAGCAGTAGCGATGCTAATTAACTATATATCTGGAACAGAATTATGGATTACAGCGTTTATTATTTTAATAGGCACTTTGATCTACACTCTTTATGGAGGTTTAAGAGCCTCTATTTTCACAGATAATATACAAATGATTGTAATAGTTATTTTATTTTTTATTTCAGTTTTTTATTTATTTTTATTTACTGGAGATCAATTTTCTTTTTCATTTATTAAAGAAAAAAATCCTCATTTATTAAGTGGTAGTTATATTCCAAATTATACTGCTGGCTTAACCTTCTTCATTGCTGTTGCTGCAACAAATCTTTTTCATCAGGGAAATTGGCAAAGAGTTTATGCGGCAAAAAATAATGATATACTAAAAAAAAGTCTACTAGTTGCATTTATTGTAATTATTCCAATTGTTTTATTATTTGGCTTTAGTGGATTAGTTGCAATATCTGTTGACTCAAAAATTGTTCCTGACTTAGGTTTCTTTTCATTGTTATTAAAAGATGAAACTGAATTTTTGTCATTAATTATCATTATTCTTGGACTTTCATTAACCATTAGCACAGTTGATACACTGGTTAATGCTATTTCTAGCTTGATAATAGTTGATGGTAAAGCAACATTTAATTTTATTAAAAAAACAAATTATCTAAAACTTTCTAAGTTTTTTATAGTAGGACTTTCAATTATAGTATTTATTGTAGCGTCAAAAGGCTTTAGTGTTTTGTATTTATTTTTACTGGCTGATTTGTTTTGTTGTGCTTTTGTACTTACTGTTTTTTATAGTTTTTATAATAAAACACTTAATGAAAAAACCGCTTACATATCAATAATTATTGGACTAATTGGAGGTTTTATTTTATTTCCAGTGCCAGATTTTTCTAAAAGCTTATTAGTTGGAATTATCCTGCCTGTTGATTTATTTCCTGCTTTTGTACCTCAATCATTGTTATTTTTATCTTTCTTAATTGCGACCTTTATTCCAACTGTTATTTGGAAGTTGAGATAATTTGAAAATAATATAAAAATAGTACCTAATTTATGTTAAGTACTATTTTACCATTTCTTGTTCTTATTTTAATTGTTGTATTTATTCATGAATATGGCCATTATTATTTTGCTAAAAAATATGGAGTAGGTATTACTGATTTTTCAATTGGTTTTGGTAAAGAAATATTTGGATGGCATGATAAATCTGGAACAAGATGGAAAATTTGCTGGATACCACTAGGTGGATATGTAAAATTTTTTGGTGATAGAAATGTTTTTAGTCAAGCTGACCAAGAAAAAATAATTAATAAATACAACAAAGAAGATCAAGAAAAATTATTTGTTTTAAAACCGTTATATCAGAGAGCTTTAATTGTAGCAGCAGGTCCATTCGCAAATTTTTTATTAGCTATTGTTATTTTTTTTTCAATTTATACATTTATTGGTAAAGATTTTACCCCAGCTGTGATTAATGAAGTACAAAAAAATAGTCCTGCTATGACTGCTGGCCTTAAAAATAATGACATAATTGTTTCTATTGATGGAAATAAGGTAAAAAGTATTATGGAGGTTTCTAAATTTATAATGATGTCAACTGATGAATTTATAGATTTTACTGTAACAAGATCAGATCAAAAAATTAAACTTAAAGTTAAGCCAAATGTAGTTGAAAGTGAAGACAATCTTGGAAACAAGGTAAATAAAAGAATGGTTGGTATTAAGCTTGGAGCTTATAATAATGAGATTAATCATATAAAATTAGGACCATCAAAAGCTTTATATCATTCTATTCATGAAGTTTATTATGTTAGTGTTTCTTCATTAAAATATATAGGGAGTATGATTGTTGGATCAGGTGACAGTTCTCAATTAGGAGGACCTATAAGGATTGCAAAAATTACTGGTCAAGTTGCTGAATTTGGCATTTTACCCTTTTTGAGTTTAATGGCATATATTTCTATAAGTCTTGGTTTAATAAATCTGTTTCCAATACCTTTATTAGATGGAGGTCATTTAATGTTTTATGGTTTTGAAAAAATATTAGGACACCCTTTAAGTCAAAAAGTTCAAGAGGGTTTTTTCCGAATCGGAATGTTTTTACTGTTATCATTAATGTTTTTCACAACATTTAATGATCTAAAAGACATAGGTTTATTTTAGTGATTTACTTTTTTAAAAGTTTAAAAACCCTTTAAAATCAATATTAATTTAAGTTTACTCAATATATAGTGTTTGTTAATTTTAATAACACTAATAAAATGCTTGATTTATAAGCTTTTATGTAAACTATAGTAAAAAAACCTTTAAAACCGGAGCTAAAAAATGAACAAAAAACAACTAATAGCCAAATTATCAGTTTCTTTAAATCAAAGTAAAGCTGATGCAGAGCGAACTTTTGATACTATTACCAACACTATTTTGGATGCCTTAAAGGGTGACGATTCAGTAAAAATTGCTGGTTTTGGTACATACAAAGTAGCAAAAAGAAAAGCAAGAATTGGTAGAAACCCAAGAACTGGAGAACAGATCCAAATAGGAGCTTCTCAAAAAGTTAAGTTTTTACCAGCTAAAGCACTTAAAGAAGTTTTTAATAAATAGTATAAATCAAATTAATTAACAGCCTTTTACTAAATGTAATAAGGCTGTTAGTGTATGCAAAGTTAACATACCCATTTTACGACATTAGCATTAGTTTTTAATTAAGACCTCAATATAGATATATCTTAACAAGGAGGTCTTAATGACAAAGTTTATAAAAAAAATAATTCTATCATTTATTAGTTTAGTATTTCTATTAAATATGAACAGTGCAGTATTAGCTGAAACAACAGTTTCTGCAGAAGTAGGTTTTGTATTTAATACGCTATTATTTTTAATTTGTGGGTTTTTAGTAATGTTTATGGCTGCTGGATTTGCAATGTTGGAGTCTGGAATGGTTACTTCAAAAAGTGTTTCAGTAATTTGTGCAAAGAATATTGGATTGTATGCAATTTCAGGAATTATGTTTTGGCTTATTGGTTATAACTTAGCTTATGGTATTCCAGAAGGTGGATATATAGGTAATTTTATTCCATGGTCTGATGGTAGTGCTTTAGAAACGGGATATTCAGATGGTTCAGACTGGTTTTTCCAAATGGTATTTTGTGCAACAACTGTTTCAATATGTTCAGGAGCAATGGCTGAAAGAATTAAGTTATGGCCATTCTTTTTATT
>MDSV01002485.1_pt1 | contig 12067 bp, 12 predicted proteins | sample 810851 | NCBI WGS metagenome assembly MDSV01 (sample SAMN05326640, study PRJNA326480) | marine metagenome | isolation source: seawater | place: Atlantic Ocean: North East | collected 2012 | reverse complement strand
TGAAATAGCCTTACTAGAACAATTAGCTCACCAAAGTAAAGGGGAATATTATAAAAACTATTTATATGAAACCTATTTAAAAAATAGCGAAATTAATTACAAGAACGATTCTTACATGCAATTTTTCATCCTCTTTTTCAGAGATGTTTTCAGCGTTGGTAATGTTAGTTTTAATGAAAAAATTAAATTTGCCATTAACAATTATGGTGATCTAAATAAATTAATTGAAGTAACTAAAGATTCAAGATTTTTTTCAAATTCTAAAATTTCTGAATTAGCTCTTATAAAAGGTCTTTTTGATAGCTATAGTTCCAATGAGTATAATTCAGCTATAATTTTAGAGTTTTTAAGTAAAATTTCAAATAATTCCATTTGGAAAACCCATAAATTAATTGCAGAAAACTGCTTATTTAAATTAACTAAACTTTCTATTGGTAGTCCATGCCCAAATTTTTTATTCATGGATCATCTTAAAAATGAGATTTCATTAAATAAATTAAAAGGGAAATATACATATATCAACTTTTTTGCAAGTTGGAACAAACAAAGCCTTCATGAGATGGAGGTGGTAAAGCAATTTTCAGAAAAATATGATTTTATCAATTTTATATCTGTTAATTTAGATTATAATCTAAAGGACTTCAAGAATTTTATTGAGAATAACGAATTCAAAACTTGGTCAATTTGTTATCCATTAGATAAGCAAAATTTGATATCTTATTGGGAATTAGATCATCTACCAACACATTTATTAATTGATCCAAATGGAATGATTAGTCAATACCCTGCATTACCCCCGACAACACCCTATAACAATAAAAGTATTGACGAAACATTTTTCAATATTCAAAAAAATTTAAGTCCTGAAAAAAGTTACCATATTGGAAGTAAATACTAAGAAAAAGCTTTCCAAACATCTAAAACAGAACCAAATGAGATTTTAGCTTTGTTACTTGAATCTTTAAAAGTAAACCATTGAGCTTTTTCAATCCCTTCTTCTTTTTGAGGTTTTAATTTATTTTGACCATAATAATTCATTTTGTACCAATGGGTTCTTTTAAGTATACTTTTGGAATCTTGGATATAGGTATGAAAAGAAACATGTAATAACTTAGAAATTTTTAATTGATTATCTAAACCACATTCTTCTTTCACCTCTCTTAATGCTGCAGTTTTAAAATCTTCAGATGGTTCCAACTTTCCTTTTGGAAGATCCCAACAACCATTTCTAAAAATCCACAAAAAATTTTTATTCATTTCTACTAAACCACCAGAAGCATCAATAAAATTATAATTGGAATACCAGTTTAAAAGGCTTTCAAATGGAACATCAGAAATAAAATTAAAATGAAATAATCCTTTACTGTTATATGCTTCAATCTCTGAAAAATCATTAATTAAAATAGAATAATTATTTATTTTTTTTGAGGAGAAAATTATCTGAGATTTACTATCAAAAACTTTATACATTTGCATATGTCTAGCTCAATTAATAATGCTACTAAAGTAGCTGAATTTCTTTTAAAAATCAATGCAGTTAAACTACAGCCTTCTAAGCCATTTACTTGGGCCTCTGGTTGGAAATCTCCTATTTATTGTGATAACAGAAAAATTTTAGGGCACCCTGAAATAAGAACTTTTATCAAAAATGAATTCGTAAATTTAATAGAAAACTTTTACAAACCTACTTGTATTGCTGGCGTAGCCACAGGTGGAATTGCAATTGGTGCTTTAGTTGCTGAACAGATGAAACTCCCTTTTTGTTATGTCCGATCTACTCTAAAAGCGCATGGCATGAAAAATAATATTGAAGGCGATTTAAGTGAAAATGACCATGTATTTGTTATAGAAGATCTTATTTCTTCTGGAAATAGTAGTTTAAAGGCAGTTAATGATTTAAAAATATATGGTGCCAATGTACTTGGACTAGCAGCAATATTTACTTATGGATTTCAAAAATCTGTTGATAATTTTAAAGCCCAATCGTGTCCATTCAATACTTTATCTGATTATTCTATTTTGATTGAAACAGCTTTTTCAAATAAGTATATATCCAAAATAGACTTGGATACATTAAATGAGTGGAGAAAATCACCTGAAAGCTGGGGAGTTGATGCTTAAAATCATAAGTGATAAAATTAGTATTCGATCAAATGCATTAGATTGTTTAGAGTATTTATCCAACTTAAATAATTATAAAAATCTTTTCCCGTTAGAAAAAATTAATAATTGGGAATCAAGTACGGAGCATTGTAAGTTCAGTATTCAAAATACTTATACATTGGATATAAAAAAACAAGGTTTAGAAACGAATAGTATCTATCTAGTTAGTGCTGAAAAATCTCCATTTACATTCAAAATCAAAGTGGAAATCCATGAAAAAGATTCACTAAATTGCATAGCTCAAATTACGTGTGATGCAAATGTAAATCCTATACTAAAAGTGTTGGTGGGTAAACCACTTAACGAATTATTTAATTATATGGCTAATAACATAGAAAAAGCTATATTACTTGAATAATTTCCTTAAGATTATATGATTTTTCTTTTCCATTTTCTAACTTAAGAATCAATAAACCTAATTGATTTACTTCCTTTAATTTAGCTTTAAATTGGCTTTCTTTGGTGCTGTAAATTGCCCATTTATTGAAATTTAACAAATTCTGGTGATACTCATCATCTATCAATTTCATTTTTTGTTTTTTAAGGATAGTAATCCAACGATTATATATGTCATTTAGTAGGTCCAGTAATAATCTTAAATCGTAATTTTTACCAGAAATTTCTTTTAAACTTATGGCGTTAATTTTATCCGGAAAAATAATTTGATTGACATTGATACCCATTCCTACTATAGAAGAAGAGATGTAATTGTTTTTCCATTGATTTTCAATTAGTATTCCAGCAATTTTTTTATTTCCTACTAATATGTCATTAGGCCATTTAATCAGAGTATCTGTTTGAAGAATTTCGTAGATAAATTCTCTTATTACTAACGCGGTTATTTTGCTTAAATAAAAAATAGACTTTGAATGTAGAAAAGAACTATCTACAATAAAACTTAACAAAAGATTCAGAGACTTTTGAGAAATCCATGAACTATCTCTTTGGCCTTTGCCTTTAGATTGAAAGTCTGCCATTATTACCGTTCCAAATGGGATTTTTGTCTGGCTTACCAGTTTGGCAGCATAATTGTTTGTAGATGTAATTGTATTAAGTTTAATAATATTATTTCCTATTAATTGATAGCTCATTTTTTTAAATAAACGATAAACAATTCAACAAATCAAATGATTTAGTATAATTAACTACTTTTGCATGAATAATTTATACAGTTAAGTAATTACTACAAAATAAATGATATTAAGAGATACAATTGTGGAAGGATTATTAGATGGTAAAGCAAAAGATGTTGTTTGCTTAGATATGAGAAAGATAGATGGATCAATATGCGACTATTTTGTTATTGGACATGGAGATTCGACAAATCATATTGAAGGAATCAATAGAGCTGTATATAAAAGGTGTATAAAAAATTTAAAAGAAAAACCTTGGAAAGAAGAAGGTAAAGGAAATAGCGAATGGATTTTAATGGATTATGTAAAAGTGATTGCTCATATTTTTTATAAAGACACTAGATCTATTTACAATCTAGAGGAATTGTGGGGAGATGCCCCAAAAAAAGAATACCAATCTTAAAATAGATAAATGACAAATAAAAAAAATAAGATCAAAGGGAATTTACCAAAATTTAATTTTTATTGGATTTATGGAATTGTTGCAGTCATTTTAATTTCTATTAATCTATTTAATCCAGTTAATACAGGGATAATAAAATCAAATTATTCAGAGTTTAAGTCGTTTATAGAAAATAAACAGGTTAGAAAAGTTGAAGTAATAAATAAAAAAGAGGCTAGAGTATATATTTATCCAGAGCAATTAGATCAGCCTCCACATAAAGACAAAAATATTCCTGAAAAAAGTGTTTTTGGGGGGCCTAATAACGGTCCTCATTATGTATTTAATATACCAAATAATGAAAGCTTTTCTAACTATTTAGAAGATTCACAAAAAGAGTACGCATATAGCAATAAAACTTTGTTATATGATTATGTCGAGGAGGATAATTTTGGAAAAGATATTTTGGGATGGGTTATTTTCTTTGGAATTATGATTGCGGTATGGTCATTTATAATGAGAAGGGTTTCTGGAGGTTCTGGCGGAGCAGGAGGACAGTTATTTAATATTGGCAAATCCAAAGCGCAAATGTTTGGACAAGGAAAATCAACTAACGTAACATTTGACAACGTAGCTGGATTGGAAGAAGCAAAAGAGGAAGTTAAAGAAATTGTCGATTTTCTTAAAAACCCTAAGAAATATACTGCTCTGGGTGCAAAAATACCTAAAGGTGCTCTCTTAGTAGGCCCACCAGGAACTGGAAAAACCTTAATAGCTAAAGCAGTAGCTGGCGAAGCTAAAGTTCCTTTTTTCTCACTTTCAGGTTCTGACTTTGTCGAAATGTTTGTTGGAGTTGGTGCCTCTAGAGTAAGAGACCTCTTCAAACAAGCTAAAGAAAAATCACCTTGTATTATTTTTATAGATGAAATAGACGCCATTGGAAGAGCAAGAGGAAAAAATCCAAATATGGGGTCAAATGACGAAAGAGAAAACACCCTAAATCAGTTATTAACTGAAATGGATGGATTTGGAACTAACTCTGGAGTAATCATGCTTGCTGCTACAAATAGAGCCGACGTACTAGATAGGGCTTTAATGAGAGCTGGAAGATTTGATAGACAGATCTATGTGGACATGCCAGATCTAAATGAAAGAAAAGAAATATTTGAAGTTCATTTAAAACCTCTTAAACTTGAGAAAAAATTGGACAAAGATTTTCTTGCAAGACAAACTCCTGGCTTCAGTGGTGCCGACATAGCCAATATTTGCAATGAAGCTGCATTGATTGCTGCAAGAAAGAAAAAAACAAGTGTCCAAAAACAAGACTTTTTAGACGCAGTAGATAGAATTATTGGAGGTTTAGAGAAAAAAAATAAAATTATTACTAAGCAAGAAAAAAAGACAATTGCTTATCATGAGGCTGGTCATGCAACTGTAAGTTGGATGTTAGAGCATGCAAATCCATTAGTAAAGGTTACTATTGTACCAAGAGGAAGAAGTTTAGGTGCAGCCTGGTATTTACCAGAAGAAAGGTCTCTGACAACTACTGAACAAATTTTAGACGAAATGTGTGCTGCGCTTGGTGGAAGAGCAGCAGAGTCCATTATTTTTAATAAAATATCTACTGGTGCACTTAGTGATTTGGAAAAGGTAACTAAGCAAGCTATGGCAATGGTTACTATTTATGGTTTAGATGAAAAAATAGGAAATGTCTCTTATTATGACTCACAAAATCAAGGATATGGATTTACAAAGCCTTACTCTGAGGAAACTGCAAAAATAATTGATCAAGAAATTAAGAAAATTATAGACACTCAATATGAGAGAGCAAAGTCTATATTAAAAAAACATGAGGACAAACTTCATCAGCTATCCAATAAACTTCTCGAAACTGAAGTTATTTTTAAAGAAGATTTAGAAGATATCTTTGGAAAAAGACCTTTTCAAAAAGAAGAAATTAAGACAGAAACAAAAAAAGAAGAAACTGCAAATAAAACAAAAAAGGTAATTCCTAAAAAAACATCATCATCCAAAAAGACGTCTAATACTAGTAACAAAGTCAATAGTAAAAAATCAGCTTAAAAACAAGCAGTAAAACTTTTTATTAATTTCATATTGTAAATGAGTAATATTTTAAAAAGAAGTATTTCAGGATTTCTTTATGTTTTGATTCTTTGGGGTTGTACCAGCTACTCTAAAATTTCTTTTGGAATTTTATTTTTAATAATTGGGGTAATTTCAGTCTATGAAATGTGGAAACTTAGAATAGGAAAACCAAAATTAATTGCACTTGGATATGTAATTATACCATTTATTATTATTCAATTTTTTGGGGGGTTAGATCATAATTATCCTGAAATAAAGTTTGATCCCTCACCTATTCTAGTTGTTTTTATTTTAACGTGGGTGTTTGATACTTTTGCTTTTTTAGTTGGTTCTAAATTCGGTAAAAATAAAATTTTGCCAAAAATTTCTCCAAAAAAATCTTGGGAAGGTTTTGTAGGGGGGTTTGTTTTTACAATTATATCTGCATATTTTATTAAACTATATTTTCATAATTTTCAAATTGAGTTGCTTATATCTTTAAGTTTTATTGTACCCTTTACCGCAACTGCAGGTGACTTTATAGAATCTTATTATAAAAGAAATGCCAATGTAAAAGACTCGGGAACTATTATACCAGGACACGGGGGAATGCTTGATAGAATGGATTCTTTTATGATTACGATACCTGTTCTTTACATTTTAATAAATTTATTAAATGAGAATACATAAAGAAGGATATACAACAATTATCATCGCAATTGCTTTTTTGACAATCATTAATGTAATAAGTTTTAAGTTAATTCCATTCTTATTAATTCATATTTTCCTTTTACTTATTTCATTAGTATTTTTTTACTTAATACTTCACTTTTTCAGAAATCCCGAACGAAAAGTTTTGGTAAGCAATAAACATATTATCGCTCCTAGCGATGGTAAATTAGTAGTTAATGAGGAAGTCTTTGAAAATGAATTTCTTAAAGAAGACTGTGTGCAATTAAGTATATTTATGTCGCCTTTAAATGTACATAAACAATGGTATCCGGTAAATGGAAAAATAATTTACAGTAAAAATCACCCCGGAAAATATTTAGTTGCCTGGCATCCAAAGTCTAGTACAGAAAATGAACGTTCCACAATTGTAATTGAAACCGAAAATTCACAAAAAATACTTTTTAGACAAATAGCTGGAGCTGTAGCTCGAAGAATATGTAATTACGCGAAAGAAGGCCAAACAGTAGATCAAAATATGGAAGCTGGTTTCATTAAATTCGGTTCAAGAATTGATGTATTTATACCAAAAAGTGCAAAAATAAAGGTAAACCTGAATGATTTAATTATCGGTGGGAAAACTATTTTATCAGAGTTTTAAAAATTAATGACTTTAAAATTGAAAGTTAAACTGTTTAATTAAATTAAAAAATTACTTTTGTAATGTTATGAAAAAAATTTTATTATCATTTTTAATTATTTCAGTATATGGTTTGGGTTTAACTTGGTTAAATTTAGATTCCTACAGAATATCCAAAGCTATAGAATCAGCTAATTTAGACAATAGCTTACAAAAAAAAGATTGTTGCCTAAATTCTGCTGAGAAAACCAATATTTCGTCCTTTGAAATAAAGAATTTAGAGATGATTAAAAATTAATTTTTCTTTGCCCAATCTCTTATAAGTTTCGAGCACCTATATCTGTCTTCATGATATTTTTCGTACAAATCGTCTAATGCCTTCATCACCCAAGAAAAAGTTTTTTCCTCTCCCCATTGAATTAACCCTTTTGGATAATTTACCCCCTTCAAAACCGCTAAGTCAATGTCTTCTTTAGATGCAACACCTAAATAAAACGCCTCTACAGCGTCATTGATTAATAAAACCAAAATCCTTTCAAAAATCTGATTTAATAAAATTTGATCTTTTTTATAAACCTTATTTTCAGAATAGTTAGAATAATCATAATAACCTTTTGAGGATTTTCGGCCAAACCATCCAGCTGCAGCATATTGTTTTTGAATAATGGAAGGTTTGTATTTAGAGTCGTAATAAAAAGATTTGAAAACTGATTCAGTTACAGCATAATTGACATCATTACCAATAAAATCCATTAATTCAAATGGACCCATCTTAAATCCTCCCATTTCCTTCATAGCGTAATCGATCGTTGAAAAATCTGCAATTTGTTCTTCATAAATCCTTAAAGCTTCGCTATAAAAAGGTCTTACCACCCTATTAACTATAAAGCCTGGGGTATCTTTTGCAATTACTGGAGTTTTATGCCATTTTAACATTAATTTTTTAATTTTTATTGCCAGATTAGTATCTGATTGTAATGCTGGAATAATTTCAACCAAGGGCATTACAGGAGCAGGATTAAAAAAATGAATTCCTATAAATCTTGTTGGATCACTTAGAGAAGAACCAAGTGCAGTTATAGAAAGAGAAGATGTATTAGTAGCTAAAATACAACTTGAACTTACAATAGTTTCTAGGTTTTTAAAAAGAGATTGTTTTATACCTTCATTTTCAATTACAGCTTCTATTACTAATTCGACTTTATTTAACTTTTCTAAAGAATTAATTATTTGAATATTAGCTAATATTTCCTCTTTTTTAATACTGGTTATTTTACCTTTTTCTACCAACCTAAAAAGAACCTTATCTAAACTATTTAAAGATTTTTCAGCAGCAGCTGAATTATTATCATAAAGAAGTACAGAACATCCAGCTGTTGATGCAATTTGAGCAATACCAATTCCCATAGAGCCTGCACCAACTATTCCAATGTTTTTAAAATCTGCCATTTTTGTCTTTTTTAATTACTCAAAATCTTTATAAATTAAATACCTTTTCCGAACAATTTTATAATTCTTTAAGTCTTTTTGATAAGTGTCGTATATATGAGAAGCATTGGCACCTCCCTTAACTAAGTTCATTAACTTATCTGACCCAGCAAGCAGGTTGAAAAAATTATTTTTATTAAAAAAATCCTCAGATTCCTTAGATAACCTATAACTATTAACTAACCATTTGAAATTTAACTTATTAATATTTTGTAGACTGTCTATGGGAAGAATTCTTAGATCTAGACCGTAACATGTTTTTAGCTTATGTTTTGGGTTTTTAGCTCCATAAGTTGCTTGAGGGGTAAAACTAAATTGAGTTTTATCAAAATAAGGTGCTCCAAAAACTTGAAAAGGAAAATCTGTCCCTCTTCCAATACTTACGTTAGTTCCTTCAAAAAAACACAAAGAAGGATAAAGATAAATACTTCTCATATTAGGTAAATTAGGAGAAGGTGGAACTGGTAAAATATAACGAGTTGAATGATCGTAGTTTAAACATGGTATAACATTTAAAGAGCACTGTACCTTATTATTCAACCACTTTTCTCCATTGATCATATTTCCATACTCTCCAATAGTCATACCATGAACAACTGGGACTGGATGCAACCCAACGAATGACCTAAATTCCAAATCTAGAATAGGTCCGTCAATGTAAAAACCATTTGGATTAGGTCTATCTAGAATTATTAAATTTACGTTATTCTCAGCACAAGCTTCCATGACATAATGCAAGCTACTTATATAGGTATAAAATCGTACTCCCACGTCTTGTAAATCGAAAATAATGACATCAATATCTTTTAAAATCTCTTTACTGGGTTTTCTTTTCGTCTTTCCATACAAGGAATATATTGGAAGTCCAGTCTGTAAGTCAATCTCATCTTTTACTTTTTCGCCTGCATCTGATTTACCTCTGAAACCATGTTCAGGTGAAAATACTTTAACAACGTTTATTCCTTCGTTTAAGAGTACGTCTACTAAATGTTCTTTTTTTATTTTGGATGTTTGATTGGCTACAAGTCCAACTCTTTTATTCAAAAGACCTTCTAAATAAATATCTGTTCTTTCTGCACCAACAATTACATCAGATTGGGAATTAATTGAATTAATTTGAAGGGAAAAAAATAATAAATAGCAACTTAATTTAAAATATTCTTTAAAATGTTGATGTTTGTATTCAATATACATTATTACAAATTAACGAAAAATTGAACTTTGAATTATATATAGCAAAAAGAATGCTAAAAAAAGAGCAGCATTCTAAAAGTTTTTCAAGACCTATAGTCTTTATATCTATTCTTGGTGTGGCACTTGGTGTTTCTGTAATAATACTTACAATTAGTATTGCTACTGGATTTCAAAATCAAATTAAAAATAAACTTTTAAGTTTTGGAAGTCACATACAAATAGAGTCCATGTTTCAAAATAATAATAACGAAACTAGCCCTATAACCTTACTTAATGATTCAATTGCATCAATTAATAGTAACTATAAATTAGAAAAGTATGCTTATAAATCTGCAATTATTCAAAATAAAACTATACCGAAATCATCCATAAATGATGTTAAAGGGTTACTATTTAAAGGGATTGAAAGTTTTCAGCAAAATAAATTTCTTTCTGATTACTTAATAAGCGGAACTCTACCTATTATTAGAAATCAAATAAATGATACCATTATTCTTTCTAAAGAAACATGTAATAAATTACAACTTAAACTTTTTGATAAAATATCAGGATTTTTTATTTCAAATGGCAAACCTAGACAGAGAAATATGATTGTAGGCGGAATATATGAGACTGGATTGGATAAATTAGATGGTAAATTCGGTTTTATAGATATTAGATTAATTAGAAAGTTAAATAATTGGGGATTTAAAACAGCATTAAAATATACATTTAATACCGATTCAACTAAAATAATAATTACTACACTGAATCAATCTAAAAATGGATTTATTCTTCATAACTGGGGAGATCATAAAATAGTAAATCAAAATACCTACAAATTTAAAACGGATTCAGATACTACAATTCAGCTTATTGTCTACGAAGTCAATAATTTAAAAGATCAAAATCTTATCAATATTCCGGATACTTTATTAATTCATTATTCAAAAAAACAAAAGCAGTTGTCTTATGAAAATATAGAAGGAAGTGGTAAGTTTTTCTGCGGAGGTTTTGAATTGAATTTACTTGACTTTGGAGATAGAGAAATAATAAAAAGCAATTTTAAGAAAAAACTGGGGCCTGAGTTTAAAGTAACTACAATTGATGAACAACATGAAGAAATTTTTAGTTGGCTTCAACTTATTTATCAAAATGTTTACATCGTCTTAATTTTAATGATTGTTGTTGCTATAGTAAATATGTCAAGTGCGCTATTAGTACTAATTGTTGAGAAAACAAAAATGATAGGAATTTTAAAAGCATTGGGCATCCAAAATATTTCTCTTAGGAAAATTTTCATTTATCATGGCGGATTACTATTGAGTATTGGATTTATAATTGGTAATTTAATCTCAATTATTTTGATTTGGATTCAAAATGAATATGGAATATTAAATCTCCCTCAGGAGAATTATTATTTAGATAAAGTGCCTGTTGCATACCCTTTAGATTCCGTTCTAATTATCAATCTGCTTTCTTTTATATTTTGTTTAGTTGCTATGGTACTCCCCTCAATTATTAGTTCCAAAATATCTCCAATTAAGGCAATAAATTCAGAAATTTAATTACTGCAATCTACTTAAAGAATCAGCAATTCTTCTGACTGCAATTTGAAGGCTTTCGATTGATGATGCATAAGATATTCTTACACAGTTGGGAGAACCAAAAGCATTACCAGTAACCAAAGCAACCTTAGCTGATTCCAGAATATACATGGTTAAATCATCCGCATTTTTAATAGTATAGTCCTTATAAGATTTGTTAAAAAAAGAACTGATATCAGGAAATACATAAAACGCTCCTTGGGGCTTATTTATTTTAATTCCTTTAATCTTGCTTAACTCAGTTAATACAAAGTCTCTCCTTTTTAAAAAAGCAGTTTTCATATCATTTATAACAATTGGATCTGCTGAAATAGCAGCTAAAGCAGCTCTTTGCGAAATTCCTGACGTTCCAGAAGTAAACTGACCTTGAATTTTAGTACAGGCTTTTGCCAACCAAATTGGAGCTCCAATATAGCCTAATCGCCATCCTGTCATGGCAAAAGATTTAGATACTCCATTTACAGTAACTACCTGATTATACATGTCAGAAAAGGCTCCCATGGAAAAATATTTACTTGTGAAATTAATATGTTCATATATTTCATCACTAACTATAGTAATTAATGGATAGTTAACTAATACATCTGCTAATGATCTCAGTTCGTCTTTTGAGTAGACACTTCCTGATGGATTACATGGAGAACTATATATCATCATTTTTGTCTTGTCAGTAATGGCATTTTTAAGCTGAGACGGAGTGATTTTAAAATCATTTTCAATGGAGGTT
>MDSV01169351.1_pt1 | contig 12068 bp, 12 predicted proteins | sample 810851 | NCBI WGS metagenome assembly MDSV01 (sample SAMN05326640, study PRJNA326480) | marine metagenome | isolation source: seawater | place: Atlantic Ocean: North East | collected 2012 | reverse complement strand
TGAATTTTTGCCATTTTTTTGATTCATATATTCTATAAAATAATTTATACATTAAATAACTATGTCTTTTAATACTTTTGGAAAAATATTTAGGTTTACCACTTGGGGAGAGTCTCACGGCCCTGCAATTGGCTGTGTTATTGATGGAAGTCCCCCAAATATACCGATTTCTGAAAAACTTATTCAACAAGATATGGACAGACGAAGACCTGGACAATCTAAATTTACGACTCAAAGAAAAGAGTCCGATAAAGTAATCATTCTTTCTGGAGTGTTTGAGGGTAAAACTACGGGGACACCTATTTCAATTATAATTTATAATGAGGACAAGAAATCAAGGGACTACGAATCCATAAAAAATAAATTTAGACCTGGTCATGCTGATTATACTTATTTTAAAAAATACGGAATTAGAGATTTTAAAGGAGGTGGTAGACAGTCCGCGAGAGAAACAGCTTGTAGAGTAGCTGCGGGGGCTGTAGCAAAAATAATCTTAAAGAATATTTTAGGTCAAAAATTTAAAGTTATTGGGGCAGTCACTCAGCTTGGATTGATGTCTTGTGATAAACAAAATTGGAAAGATGATGAGATAAGAAAAAATCCCTTTTTCTGTCCTGATAAAAAATCTGTTAAACTTTGGGAAAAATACCTATTAGCTGTCAGAAAAGCAGGATCCTCTTGCGGTGCCATAATAGAATTAAGAGCTTCTGGAATTCCAGTAGGTTTAGGTGCTCCAATTTACTCAAAATTAGATACTGACATTGGTGCAGCGCTTATGAGTATTAATGCTGTCAAAGGAGTAAATATTGGGTCTGGTATGAACGCAGCTTTTTTAAGTGGAGAAGAAAATTCTGATGAAATACGTGAGAAGTCAGGTAAAATTAAATTTAAAACAAATCATGCTGGTGGGATATTGGGTGGAATTTCTACTGGTCAAAATATAGTTGCCTCTTTTGCAGTCAAACCAACATCCTCAATTTTAACTAGTAGAGAAACTGTAGATAAAAAAGGTAAAAATACAAAAATTTCTGTTAAAGGAAGACATGACCCATGTGTTGGTATTAGGGCAGTTCCAATAGGTGAAGCAATGTTAAATTGTGTAATTCTCGATCATCTACTAATGCATCGGGCGCAATGCGGTTAGTTAGATAGCTTATTTTGATTTTTAGCTAAGATAATATTTGAATTTAATGTTTCCTCAATCTTATTTGCAATAGATAAACTATCTAAGCCTGCTAATTTGTACATTTTTTCCGGAGAGTCTTGATCAATAAACAAATCTGGTAAAATCATAGACCTAAATTTTAATCCTTTATCAAATACTCCACTATCTGATAAAAATTGCATTACATGGGAGCCAAAACCACCTATTGAACCTTCTTCAATTGAAATTATTACTTCATGATTATTCGCGGTCTCCATTATTAGTTTTTTGTCTAAAGGTTTTGCAAACCTCGCATCGATAATTGAAATATCTATTCCTTTTTTAAACAAAATTTCTGAAGCTTTTTTGCATTCTTCTAATCTTGTACCAAAATTCAAAATAGCAGCTTTTTTCCCCTCTTTAATAACTCTACCTTTACCAATTGTTAAAACTTCGTTGATTTGAGGTAATTCTACTCCCGTACCGTTCCCTCTCGGATATCTAAACGCTGAGGGACGATCGTTTATATTTACTGAAGTATTAATCATTTTGACTAGTTCAGACTCATCACTAGCTCCCATCACTACAAAATTTGGTAGTGTAGATAGATAAGTAATATCAAAAGAACCAGCGTGCGTAGGTCCATCTGCCCCTACTAATCCAGCTCTATCAATTGCAAATCTTACAGGTAAAGACTGAATTGCTACATCGTGTACCACTTGATCATAGGCTCTTTGAAGAAAAGTTGAATAAATCGCTGCGTATGGTTTGTATCCTTCTGTAGCTAGACCAGCTGCGAAAGTTACTGCATGCTGCTCAGCTATTCCCACATCAAATGTCCTATCTGGAAACTTCTTCTCAAATAAATTCAAACCTGTGCCTGAAGGCATGGCTCCAGTTATGCCGATAATTTTGGTATCTTGTTCGGCGTGCTTAATTAACGTTTCAGCAAATACTTTGGTGTAAGAGGGTAAATTTGAGACTGTTTTAGACTGCTCACCTGTTGCTATATTAAATTTACTAACTCCATGATATTTATCTCCTGACTCCTCTGCAGGTTTATAACCTTTGCCTTTTTGAGTTCTTATATGAATTAATATTGGTCCTTGATGACTTGAATTTTTTACATTTTCAAATATTTGAACTAAATTATCTACGTCATGACCATCTAAAGGTCCAATATAGTAAAAACCTAGTTCACTAAATAAAGTTCCTCCAGTTACTATGCCTCTTAGCATATCTTCAGCTCTGCCAGCCTTCTGGCTAAACCTTTTAGAAAATGCAGAAATAACCATTTTTACAGTTTCTCTTAAACTAAAATATAATTTGCCTGATAAAAGTTTTGCAAGGTATTTACTCATCGCTCCAACAGGTTTGGCAATTGACATATCATTGTCATTCAAAACTACAATAAGTTTTGATTTCAACGCTCCAGCATTATTCATTGCCTCGTAAGCCATTCCAGCGCTCATTGCACCATCTCCTATTACTGCAACTACATTATTATTGTTGTTTGATAATTTTTTTGCTACTGCAATACCCAAAGTAGACGAGATAGATGTTGAGCTGTGTGCAGCGCCAAATGGATCATATTCACTTTCAGTTCTTTTGGTAAAACCAGATAGTCCACCCCCTTTTCTGAGAGTTTTTATTTTATCTCTTCTTCCAGTTATAATTTTATGCGGATAACATTGATGACTAACATCCCAGACCAGTTTGTCTTTAGGCGTATCAAAAACATAGTGTAAAGCAATTGTTAATTCGACCACACCAAGACCGGCACCAAGATGCCCACCAGTTTCTGAAACGACATCAATAAGTTCGTCTCTAAGCTCCTCTGATATTTTACTAAGCTGATCTTTTTTAAATTTTCTTAAGTCAGCAGGAAAATTAATTTGTTTAATTAATCTAGTCATTAAAAATTTCTACCAAGTATAAATTCTATTGTATCTTCTAAATCTTTAGCTTTTTTTCCATGTTTTTTTATTTTAAGCAATATTTTTTTTTTTAAATCATTGGCATGCTTATGTGCTTTTTTATACCCTATTAAGCTAACTAACGTTGATTTCCCTTTTTTATTATCTTTTCTTATGGGCTTTCCGACAAACTTTTTTGATCCTTTGATATCCAAAAAATCATCAGCTAATTGAAATAATAGTCCAATTTGTTCACCTAGATTGCTTAAAAATCTTAATTCTTTTTTATTCTTTTTAGCTAATGCTCCAACAGCATAAAAACAAAAGCTAAAAAGCTTTCCAGTTTTTTTCTTTTGCATATTAATGATCTGACTTAAATTTTTATTTTTATTTTCAAATTTAAGATCAAGTTCTTGGCCACCCGCAATTCCAGTATGACCAGAACTTAATGCTAAAAAATTAATAATATCATTTTTAATTTTTGGTTGGATTGAATAATTTTCATCTGCAATAATTTCAAAGGCTAAAGTTAACAAAGAATTTCCTGCTAATACTGCAGAAGCTTCTCCAAATTTTATATGTGTTGAAGGTTTCCCTCTTCTGATTTTATCATTATCCATACATGGCAAGTCATCATGAATAAGAGAGTATGAATGAATACATTCAACGCTAGCACAAATATTTATTAGTTTTTTTTGACTCAAATTAAAAATTTTTCCCATATTAAATATAATGGTGGATCTTATTTTCTTACCTCCAGATATTACTCCGTATTTCATAGGACCATTTAATAAAGATTTTTCTTGTCTATTAAGATAATTAATCAAAAACTTATCAACTTTCTTTCCATTTTTAATTAATCTATTTTTTATCATTTTTTCTATTGTTGTTTTTTGCTAAAATATCCTTAAATTTTTTTTTAAATAAAAAATCTATATGTTGATTAAGCTGTATCAGTCTTTGATAATCTGCAATAGAATCTGCTAGATTCACATTTTTACTCTCAAGTTTATTGAGCAAATGATCAATTTCGTCTCTAGCGTCTTTTAGTGATTTACTTTTTATATCAGCTGGAATATTTTCATTTTTCATTATTCGTATATTAATTACATTATGAAAAATATCTATTCAAATATCTTTACTTGTAACAAAAAAACACTTGGTAAAACAATTTCAAATTTAAAAAAAGGCCAAGTTATAGGTTTGCCAACTGAAACTGTTTATGGATTAGCGGGAAATGCATACTTAAAAAGATCAGTAAAAAGAATTTATGAGATGAAAAAAAGGCCAACTAAAAATCCCTTAATTGTTCATTATCTACATTATAAGGATATAGAAAAAGATGTGATAATAAGTAAAAATTTTTATCTTCTATATAAAAAATTTTGCCCTGGCCCTATTACGTTTATTTTAAAAAAAAAAATCAATTCTAATATCAATGATTTAGTTTTATCAAAATTAGAAACAGTTGCTGTAAGGTTCCCAAGTCATAAAGTTACAAGATCAATATTAAAAAATCTTGATTTTCCGCTAGCAATGCCTAGTGCTAATATTTCTTCAGGTGTGAGTCCTGTTTGTGCTCAAGATGTAGCTGAAGAATTTAAAAAAAAAATTAAATTTATTCTTGATGGCGGAAAATCTAAAATTGGAATAGAATCTACTGTAATTGATTTAACCAGTAAGCCAAAGATTCTAAGACCAGGTATAATTGGAAAAGAGGCAATTAATAAAATCCTAAAAACTAAGATTTATTTAAATAAAAAAAACACTAAAATAAGTTCACCAGGTTTATTAAAAAAACATTATTCACCCGGAATACCAATATTTCTGAACAGATCAAGAGCTAAAAAAAATTATGCATTAATTACTTTAGGTAAAAAATATAAAAAAAGTTTAGATAGTTTTAATTTAAGCAAAAAATCAAATTTAAAAGAAGCTGCTTCAAATCTTTATAGAATTTTGAGAAAGATTAAAAAATTGAAATATAGGGGAATTAATGTTGTAAAAATTCCAAATATTGGCCCTGGAGTCGCAATTAATGATAGACTAAAAAGAGCATCTCAAAAAAAATGAAACTAGAAGTAATAAATCTTTATAAAAATTTTAATCAAACCTCAGCAGTAAAAAATATTTCTTTTACAATAGAAAAAAATGAAACTCTTGGTCTATTAGGTCCAAATGGTTGTGGAAAAACTACATCAATTGGAATGATGCTGGGATTAATTACTCCCTCCAAAGGTGAGATTTTTATTGATAACAAAAAGCTAAACTCCAAAAATAGAATTGATTTATTAGCAAATATGAATTTTGCTTCACCTTATATTGAATTACCAAAAAAATTAACTGTTATGGAAAACTTGAGTGTTTACGCTAGGATGTATGGTGTAAAAAAAATTAACCAAAATATCGACGAGTTAATAAATGATTTAAATCTTCAAGATTTTGTTAATAAAAAAACTGGGGAATTGTCATCCGGGCAAAAAAATAGAGTTTCTTTGGCAAAATCTTTAATTAATAAACCAAAATTACTATTTTTAGATGAGCCTACGGCAAGTCTCGATCCTGATGTGGGTGATTTTGTGAGAGAATATTTAGAAAAGTATAAATCGAAGAATGAATTAACTATTCTTCTTGCATCTCATAATATGAAAGAAGTTGAAAGATTATGCAACTACATCGTTATGATGAAAAATGGCTCTATTGTAGATCAAGGTACTTGTAAAAAATTGATTGAAAAACATGGTAGAAACAATCTTGAAGAAACTTTTTTGAAAATTGCAAGGAGTAAAAATGAATTGGAGTAAAATTCTAGCTTTAAGTTTGAGACATTTTTATTTAATAAAGGGTTCGTTTCCAAGAGTTTTGGACTTGATATATTGGCCTACTATTCAGATTTTCTTGTGGGGGTTTATCTCAAAATTTTTTACATTAAGCTCAAGTTATTACAATAATACTGTAGGAATAATATTAAGTGCAGCAATTCTCTATGATTTTCTATTTAGGTCTAGCATCAGTTATAATATGATGTTTTTAGAAGAAATTTGGAGTAGAAATTTTACCAACCTATTTATAGCTCCAATAAAGATTAGCGAAATTATAACTGCTTTAACAATCACAGCTGTTTTTAGAACTTTAATTGGTTTAATTCCTGCTTCTTTATTAGCTATACCCCTTTTTGGAATTTCAATATTTAAAATTGGTGTTCCGTTAATTTTTTTACTCATTGCTTTGTATATATTTGGGGTAACTTTAGGACTTCTCGTTACTTCTGGACTAGTAAGATTTGGACCATCTTTTGAAAATATAGCTTGGGCAAGCCTATTTTTTTTAGCTCCACTTGGTTGTATATATTATCCATTGGAAATTTTACCCGAATGGTTGCAGGTAATTTCAAAATTACTGCCATTAGTTCATATATTTGAGGAAATGAGAAATATATTAATTTATGATATGATCAACTATATTCAAATATTTAAAGCTATACTTATATCGCTTTTATACTTTATTTTCGGTATTTTAGTTTTTTATTTGTCATATGCTGGAGCAAAAATACGTGGAACCTTGATAAATATGGGAGAATAAACAGTGCACAAACAAATTGAAAAAATTAAAAATAACGACTCTAGTCCTAAAATTATTAAAAATGTCTTTAATCAGAATGAAATAGATCAATTTTTAAATCTTTATAATGAGCTACCTATAACTGTTCACAATAAAAAGCAAAATGTAATTAAGAAGAGATGGTTAATCGAATACGGAAAAGATTTGGAAAAGATATTTTATGAAAGAGTTAAGAATGAAATAGGAGATTTTAAATATGATAATCTCAAAACTGACGATGGAAAAGATATTTTAGGGCTTTTTCAAGAAAGTTATAATCCTATAGGATTACATATTGATGGGGGTTTTAATTTTGAGGATTTAATCTATAAACAAACACTAATACCTTTGACCCCAAAAGGAAGCACAATAATTTTTAAAAATAGGTTCTATGGCAAATCTACAAACTTTACAATTGATAAAAAAGAATTGGAAATAAAAAATTTAAATTATGGTCAAAATAAAAGATCGTCTGACCATATAGGCATGTTCGGTGATAAGCCATTTGATGAAAAAGTCCATAAACAATATCTAAACCATGAGAAAATTGAAAATTTAATAGGGTTAGAAATCGAATTAATATATGAATGGGAAGTTGGTTCAATGTTGATATTTGATAGAACAAATTTACATTGTTCATCATCTGTAATAGATGGAAAAAAAATTGGTTTAACAACCTTTACTAAAAAATGAGAAAATTCGGAATAAGTTTTGCAAAAATTTTTTTTCCTGTTCTTTTTAGAATATTTTCAATTTTAAAGATTAATCGAAGAGCAGCAGACTTTTTTTTTGAAAAAAGTTTTTTTTCTAATGATAATTTAAATTTTAATGATTTAATAAACTCTTTATTAAAAAATAAAAAAATCATTGCTTTAGACGTAGGAGCTCAAGGAGGTTTTAATTCAGATAAATTTTTTCCAAGCAAGTATAATAGTTATTTTGAGCCTGTTCTCATTGAGCCAATTAAGGATGAGGCTAAAAAATTGGAAAAGAAAAATAAATATGTAATCCCTAACGCGCTTTGGAGTTCAAATATTGTGAAAAAAATTAATATACTTGGAAATAGGCTGGGAAGTTCATCTATGTATGAACCGAATTCAAATTTATTTGAATTACACAATATCAAGGATAAAAATTTTCAAGATTATAAAATAACACAAATAATTGATGTTCAATGTGAAACTCTTCAAAATTCCCTAAAAAATCTTAACATACAAAAGCTTGATTATTTAAAAATCGATACGCAGGGAGCAGAGCTTGAAATTTTAAAAGGTATCGGTGACTATAAACCATTATTAATCAAAATAGAGTTCCACTTACACTCCATGTATAATGGTGTTCCAGCTTGGAATAAACTTTTAAACTTATTATACGAATTAAATTACATAGTCATTGATTGGAAAGGTATTGGCTCACACGCTACAAGGGTCCCAGCTGAAATGGACATGATTTTTATTCCAAATTTTAATAATGATTTAGGAAAAAAACTGATAAATTGTAATGAAAGTAAATTTATTTCACTTATGTTGATATTTAGGCAAATAAGCTTATTAAAAATAATCTCAAAAAAAAATAATTTGAATTACTCTAATTATATAAAAGATATAGAAGACCTTTTTTTTAACTAATGGCTATTTATGACTGTTTTCAATATTTTAATGAAGATCACTTGGTAGATCTTCGTTTTAATATTTTAGATAAATATGTAGATTATTTTGTAGTTTCAGAATCAACGAAGAATCATCAAGGCGAAGAAAAAATTCTTAATTTTGATATAAATAATTTTCCTAAATTTAAAAAAAAAATTAAATACGTTGTAGCTAATTTTGATAAAAAAAAACCTTTTGATCATCATCAGTGGGGTGAGTCTGCGATTGAACAACATCAAAGAAATACTATTGCTGAGGGTATATCTGAGGCCTCCGATAATGATCTAATAGTTCTTTCAGACTCAGATGAAATACCTGACATGACTAAATTAAACCTAATTAAAAAGAATGTTAAGTTTATTGCATTTTCACAGATGATGTTTATGTACAAATTAAATCTACAAAATTTAGATGAAAGTAATTGGATAGGTTCGAGAATGTGTTTAAAAAAAAATTTTCCACTTCCTCAAAAATTAAGAAATATGAAGTTTAAAGATTATCCTTTTTGGAGAATAGATAAACCAAAAACACAAATTATTAAAGGGGGTTGGCATTTTTCTTTTTTACAAAAACCTTCTGATATCGTTAAGAAGATTAAATCTTTTTCACATGGAGAATTTAACAAAAAAGAAATAATTGATGAAAAAAATATTTTAAAAAAAATCCTTAATGGGGATGATATTTTTAACAGAGGATTTAAATTAAAAAAAATTGAAATTAATTATAAATATCCTGATTATATTAAAGAAAATATAAAATTTTTGTCAGATTGGATAATTTAGATTGGTGCGCCCGGAAGGATTTGAACCCTCAACCTCCTGATCCGAAGTCAGGCGCTCTATCCAGTTGAGCTACGAACGCAAATGACTATAATCTAAATCAAATAATGAATAACTCAATAAAATTCTTAATTAAAAGAAAAGACACCCCGAAAAGGCTTGATATTTTTTTATCAGAAAAAATAAAAGATCTAACAAGGTCAAATATAAAAAAAATTATTGAAGAAAAAAACGTAAAGATAAACAATAAAACAACTATTCTACCCTCAAAAAAAGTAAAAACTGACGATGTTATAGAAATTAACTTTATGCAAAAAAAAATAGATAGTGTTCCACCTAGTAGAATAAAATTAGATATTAGATTTGAAGATAACGATATACTTATTGTAAATAAACCAAAAGGGATGGTTGTCCATCCAGGCGCTGGAAATTACAAAAATACATTAGCTAATGCATTAATATATAAATATAAAGATAAATTATCTGATATAAACGGAAGATTAAGACCTGGAATAGTGCATAGGATAGATAAAGAAACCAGTGGAATTTTGGTAATTGCAAAAAATAATTTATCTCACTCAAAACTAGGAGAACAATTTAGTAAGCATTCCATTGAAAGAAAATATTTATGTTTGATCTGGGGAATTATAAGACCATTAAAAGGTAGTATTTCTACTTTAATATCAAGAAATAAAAGAAATAGACAATTGATGGCTGTAAGTGAGTTTAATGGAAAAAAAGCTATAACAAATTACAAAACTCTAAAAGTATTTAATTTAAAAGATATTCCTAAAATTAGTTTAATCGAATGCAGTCTTGAAACTGGTAGAACCCATCAGATAAGAGTTCACATGAAATATAAGGGTACTTCTTTGTTAGGAGACTCTAAATATGGAAAATCAAAAATTAAATTTAAAAAAATCAACAAAGAGTTTTTTAACAATCTTTCTTGTTTAAAAGGACAAGCTTTACATGCAAAAAGTTTAGGCTTTGTACATCCTGCCAAAAATAAATGGGTTAATTTTGAGTCTGAATTGCCTAATGATTTTAAGAAATTACTAGATTTTTTAGAAAATCTTAGTGGTTGAAAAACTAAATTTAATATATAAATCAAAATTATGAGTGAAAAAAATACTATTAGCAATTTGCCTACACCCTCCGTTGGTGGCCTTTCTTTATATTTATCTCAAATTAAAAAGTTTCCAATGTTGGATGCCGAGGAAGAATATATGCTTGCTAAAAATTGGAGAGAAAATGGAAATTTACAATCTGCACACAAATTAGTTACAAGCCATTTAAGGTTAGTGGCAAAAATTGCAATGGGGTATAGAGGATATGGTTTGCCAGTTAATGAATTGATATCTGAAGGCAACATAGGATTGATGCAAGCAGTTAAAAAATTTGATCCAGACAAAGGTTTTAGGCTCGCAACTTATGCAATGTGGTGGATTAAGGCGTCGATACAAGAATATGTTCTTAAATCTTGGAGCCTAGTAAAAATGGGAACAACAACAGCTCAAAAAAAATTGTTTTTTAATTTAAAAAAACTTAAAAACCAAATTGCACCTGGCCAAGAGGGTGATTTAAAAGAAGAACAAGTGAAAGAAATCTCAAAAAGATTAGATGTTGACTCACGTGAAGTTGTAAACATGAATAGAAGAATGATGGGTCAAGAAAAATCCTTAAATGATCCAATTAAAGCTGGAGAAACAGATGAATGGCAAGACTGGTTGGTTGATAATAGCTTAGATCAAGAACTCCTAGTCTCTCAAAAACAAGAGTATGATGATAAAAAAGAGCTATTGTACAAATCAATGAATATTTTGAATGAAAGAGAGAAAGAAATTATAAATGCTCGTAGGCTATCTGAAAACCCTAAAACTTTAGAAGAGTTAAGTAAAAAATATAAAATTAGTCGAGAAAGAATTAGACAAATTGAAACTAAGGCTTTTGAAAAATTGCAAAAATCAATGATTAACGCTAGTAAATCAAAAAACTTACTTCCCGTAAATTAAATTTTAAACGGATCCTCGATCAAAATTGTATCGTCTCGCTCAGGGCTAGTAGAAATACTTGAAACCTTAGCGTCAATAAAATCTTCTAAAGCATATATATAAGTTTTGGCTTTTTCTGGTAAATCTTTCATATTCCTCACACCTTGAGTAGAGCTTTTCCAACCAGGAAAAGTTTTATAAACAGGTTTAATTTTAAATTGATCTTTAGAATTTGTAGGTAAATAGTCTATTTTTTTTCCATTTAACTCATATCCTATGCACATTTTAATTTCATTTAGTTCATCCAAAACATCTAGTTTGGTAAGGGCAATCGCATTAATTCCAGAAATTTTTATTGTTTGACGAACTAAAACACCATCGAACCAACCACATCTTCTTTTTCTTGCGGTCACTGTCCCAAATTCTTTTCCTCTTTTGCCTAAGCTTTCACCAATTTTATTTTTAAGTTCAGTAGGAAACGGTCCGCTACCAACTCTTGTTGTATATGCTTTGGTAATACCAAGAACATAATTAATCTTATCTGGACCTAAACCAGATCCTGTAGCTGCCATTGCTGGAACAGTATTTGAAGAAGTAACATAAGGGTAAGTTCCATGATCAACATCTAAAAGAATTCCTTGTGCCCCTTCAAACAGTATTTTCTTTCTATCTTTTATAAACTCATCTAATTTGAGCCAAACTGGCTTAGCAAATTTAAGAATTTCAGGAGCGATTTTTAATAATTTTTTTTTAAGATCATCTTTTTTATAAACCTTTTTTTTTAAACCTTTCCTAATAGCATTATGGTGCAGTAATACATTTTTCAATCTACTATCAAGGCTACTCTTTGACCTTAAATCCATTACTCGAATGGAGCGCCTTCCTACTTTATCCTCATAACAGGGACCAATGCCTCTTCTTGTTGTGCCAATTTTTCCTTTCCCGGCAGCATCCTCTCTTATCTCATCCATTTCTTGATGAAACGG
>MDSV01011061.1_pt1 | contig 12068 bp, 10 predicted proteins | sample 810851 | NCBI WGS metagenome assembly MDSV01 (sample SAMN05326640, study PRJNA326480) | marine metagenome | isolation source: seawater | place: Atlantic Ocean: North East | collected 2012 | reverse complement strand
TATCTTTTCAGCAGCCGTTACAACCTGTAACGGTTATCCACGGGTCGTAACTGACCAACCACCCCAGCTGGCCGTCAGACCCCAAAATCCAAAACTCGGGCTCCAAGATTTTTCCGACATGAAAAATTAACTGTAATTCTTTTTTGGATTTGTTAACTTCTCACGACTTGAAAAATTACAGTGATTCGTTTTGGGTACTGTTAAGTTTCAGCAGCCCAACACATCCTGTCTGTACTGACTTTACCGTCAGCATTTTTCCAAAAATACAAAAAAACAATTCTCGAACATACATACACGTCCCATCCCACCAACCTCCCAAACAGCTCCCACGCGAAGACCAGTCACATGAATGCCAAAGCCGCCATGAAGTACGAGCTGACGCGGCGCATTCTAAACAACCCCAAAAAGCGCGAAGAGATCGACATGCCCGATCCCGACGGAAACACCTGGCTAATCGATGCCAGCAGGGAAAACAATGTGGATCTCGTCCTCCTGTTGCTGCAAAACGGTGCCGACCCGTGGCGCGAAAACCATGCATCAGAAAACGCGCTGACGGTCGCGGACAACGAGGGCTCCACTGACGTTGCCTCCATCATTCGCGACTATATGGAATTTGTCAACCAGGAATCCGTCCTGCAGGAGTTGCCTGGGGTGGCTTGAGTTACCACGGCAATAGTAAACCAAAACAAAAAAACTTAACAAAGTGTGGTCTTATTCAGCACCAATATCGGGCTATATAATCAGCGCAGCGCCACCTAATCATTGCATGCTCGCTGCCAGTGTGTTCCGCTTGTTTGCTCCCGTTTTTTACGAATGTCGACTGTCTGACGCGCTGGCCTCCATCCCTCTTGCCTCTTCCATTCTGGCTCTGCTACTTGGCCAGGCATGTCTCTTTTGCCTGCTGTGCGTGGCCTCGGTGTCTCTGAATGTTTACCTTGAGAGTCTCGACTACCGGTACACCAAGACAGGATACGGCAGTGTTGCTTTTGACACCCCGCTGCTGGCGCCGATACAAGTCACGAGGGATGATCTGCAGATTTACCCCGATAGCAAAACCCCCAGTCCTGATACAACCTTACCTGCCCCAGAACAAGAAAACACAACCGACAACGAACACAAGACCACCGCGACCATACCAAACCAAAAGCCAACAACAAATTTTTTCCGCGACCGCGCAGGGCGGCGGCTTCTCCTGCGTGGCATCAACCTCGGCGGCGACGCCAAGTGCCCTGTGGATTCACCAACGCACAAGACTCTCCGCGAAACTCCCACGCACCCGGTGTCCTTTGTCGGGCGCCCCTTTGCGCTCGAGGACGCGCCTGTGCACTTTTCCCGCCTGCAGGCGTACGGCCTGACGCTGGCGCGGCTCGTGGTGACCTGGGAGGCGGTGGAGCACGCCGGGCCGCGGCAGTATGACGAGGCATATCTAACGTATCTCACAGCCCTCGTCCGCATCGGTGCGCGGTACAACATCAGCTTCATTATCGACGCGCACCAAGACGTGTGGAGTCGCTACACGGGTGGCGCCGGCGCGCCGCGGTGGACACTCGAAAAAGTCGGGTTCGACGTCGATGCCCTGCACGACAGCGCCGCCGCGTTCACACACGCGGGCTTCCTAGCCGAACACGGGTTGACGCAATCCTTTCCCGACATGACCTGGCCCTGCAACCACCACCGCCTCGCGTGCGGCACCATGTTCACCCTCTTTTTTGGCGGAAGGGACTTTGCGCCCAACTTTGTCATCGAAGGTGTCAACATCCAGGACTATCTGCAGTCGCATTTTATCCGGGCCATGACGCGCGTGGCGCGAGCGCTTCGGGGTGAAGCCAATGTCCTCGGCTTTGACGCGTTCAACGAGCCCAACCTGGGCATGATTGGGTGGCGGGACCTCGCGCGCCCGTCGCAGTTTCTGCGGCAGGGCGCGGCGCCGACCTGGTTCCAGTCGTTTCAGCTCGGCGCTGGCCTCTCTGTCGCCGTCGACACCTACGAGCCTGCGCTCGTGCACGCCGGCACCGTCGTCCTCAACAAGCACCACGTGAGCGCCTGGCGCCGCGGCGTTTGCTGCTTGTGGCTGGAGTACGGCGTCTGGGGAGTTCGAGACGGCGAGGTGACTCTGCTCCAGCCCGACTACTTTTGCTGGCGGCACTTGTCCGAGGGCACCAAGGTCGGCGTCGACGCGGTGCGTGACTACTTTGTGCCATTTGCGCAACGCTTTCAGAGCGCAATTCAAGTCGTAGATCCGCAATATGTGGTCTTTTTGCACAAGCCGTGTGACTTTGAGACCACGCGCATCGCGGGCTTTGCGGCGGGCGCTGAGTTCACCGAGGGCAAGCTCGCGTGGTCGCCGCACTGGTACGACCTGGTGCCGGTGGTGACCAAGTCCTTTCGTAGCTGGCTCGGCGTCGCGCGCGACCAGGGCTGGGCCTTGCCGCTGGTGTTTGGCCGGAAAGGCCTGCGCCGTGAATACGCCAGGCAGCTGCGCCTGCTTGCTGACGAGGCGTCGACGGTGGGTCCAGGAGTGCCGCTGTTGGTCGGCGAGCTCGGATGCCCGTTTGACATGAAATGCGACGACAGCGAGCGCGCCGACCGCCAGATTGATGCGCTGGACGCCTCGCTGGGCGCGGCCGAGGAGGCCCTCGTGTCGTGCTGCATCTGGAACTACACCGCGACCAACTCCAGCCGGCACGGGGATGGCTGGAACGGCGAGGATTTTTCTGTGTTTTGCAGCGAGGGCGCGCAGGGAGCGGACTGTGTGTTTGCCGGTGGGCGGGCCCTGCCGGCCGTGATCCGCCCGTACGTGCTGCGCTGGCCGGGGACACCGCGGCGCATGGAGTTTTGCGTGCGGACGCGCGAGTTTGTGTTTGAGTTTGAGGGCGACGAGGGGGTGGAAGCGCCGCTGGTCGCGTTTGTGCCGCGGTACCAGTATCCGACCGCGCCGAGGATTCAAGTTTCCAGCGGGGAGTACAAGCTGGACGTGCAGGGTCAAACCCTGGTGTTTTGGCCTGGTGGTTCACCAGGGCCGCACTGGGGGAGAGTCTTGGGGTGTGATTGAGTTTTTTTTTGTGAGAGCTAACTTTGCGGAGGTTTGAAGTTTCCAGCGGGGAGTACAAGCTGGACGTGCAGGGTCAAACCCTGGCGTTTTACCATAGTGTTTCACTGGGCCGCACTGGGGAAGAGTTGTCGCACGTGTGTAATTCTTGGTATGCCCATGTGAGTTGAACAATACAGTAGCCAAGCCACATACCTACCCACGAAACAACCACAACAACCACCAAGCGTGGATAATCTCGCGTTCCACTGCAAGAAATATATAAAATCGACAGCCCATACAAAATGGCCGCATGCAGGAAGGCTTCCTGGCGACGCCACATGCGATCCGCTTTGCGGTGACCTACCTCGTCTTCCAGGCTGTCTTGGTTATCTTCACCATCTCCAGCGCCTTCCGCATCATGACCTACCACCTGTATTTTCACGACGTTGACGTCTCCAAGATGATTTCCATCCCGGTGCTGTGGGAGATTGTACAATACAACCGGGTGCAGATGTTCAGGGAGCCCGCCATGGTGGACGACGCCAATCCGGTCGTTCCGCCTCTTGTGCCAGACACCACGCCAATTCCAGAAGTCCCTTCAACATTTTTTGCACCGACGCCTCGGAGAATCCTCCAGCAGGCCATCCACGTCGCCCACCAAGTTTCCAATGAAAAGCTTCCCAACATACAGCAGAACCACGACACCTGGCAGACGCCCGCAGCATCCGACACCAGATTATGGTCAACACCGACCGCACGGAGGATCCTGCAAGAAGCCACATACGCCGTGCCCCAGACACCCGACGACGAGCTCCGCGACATTCTGGAAAGCTACGTCACCCGGCAGACGCCGGCCATCCACCTGTACTCGGGCATGTTTGACAGCCGCTTCGTCTTGCACGCGGAAATCGAAAACCTCCTGCACCGCACCGTGCAGGAAAGCTTCCCGTTTAAGCTCCAGATCGACTCGCTCGACAGCGTGGTCCTGCTGTACTCGCTGTCGCTCGCCTTTATCGGCTTCCTCTTCTACAACCTGCACCAAAAAGCCCGCACCAAGGAGCAGACCGCCTCCGCCAGCGACGTCAGCGACATCAGCGGCGATTTTCTGCTGTTTGACATGCTGTTCTGGGCCAACCTGACGCTGCTCGTGTTTGTCATGTTTGACGTCAGCTGCAACGTGTCGTCGCCGCTGCTGTCTGCCTGGCAGGCCTTTGTCTACACGATCCTGCTGTACGTGGTGTGCCTGCCAAACGCGCTGCAGCGCCACGCGCAGGTCTCGGTGATGGTCGCGTGGAGCCTGCATGTTTTGATGGTGACGGGCTTCGGGCACGCGGGGGTGGACAATGGCGGCGTCGTGCTCATCGCGCATTTGTTTGTCTTGGTGTTTACGTATGTGTCGACGACGGAGGCCATGACGGAGCTCAAATTCTTGAACCTGCGCGTGTGGTGCGCGGTGTTTTTAAATGTTCTGTTTCTGTTTTTGTACTTGGGCAACGTGGAGCTCATTACGAATGACACGCTGGGGTAATTCTGGACATGGACGTGGGAAAATGCGGTGGGACATCGATGCTTCATTCATTTGAACGGATAACACGTTGAATACAAGCCAAGCGCTCATCGCGGATGATACACTGTTAGGTATCCATGCTTTTCAACGTAAACTCACAGCACGTCAACAACAACAAAGATCCAAAAACAAAGCACATTCCCCGCCAAAGCCGTCGACCGTATATATAAACCGTCACACACCCCTACAGCAAGCCCGATCCACGCATGACGGCCCCTGTCGCCTTTTTCAACGTCAACGTCGTGCTCTTCTCCGTCGTCATCCAGTACATCGTCCTCAGCGTGTACAACCTGATCCGCCTGAACGTCAAAGGCACGGCCATGGACTACTATGTCCTGCAGTGCCAGCTCGTGTTTCTCGGGGGCACGTACGCACTCTCGCTGGCGTTTTTATTCACTGAGTCCGAGGCCCCCAAGCCACCCGACACCACCCAGGCCTCTGAAGCGCCCAAGCCGTCTGACGCAGAATATAGTCTGGTGCCACAGAGCGAGGACGAGGCCAAGCCACCCCAGCACGACCATGGCAACAAGTACGTGCTGGGCCCCCGCGTGCAGGGCATGTTTGACGTCATCGTGGCGGCCAAAATTGCGTGCGGGGCGGTGCTGGCGCTGTTGCTGCAGAGTGTGCTTTCGTGCTACATCGGGACGAACAAAGCCACGTGCGCCCAGACGTGGCGGGGGGACTACCGCGTCGGCTTTGCGTTTTTCTACGTGCTCCTCACGCTCACGGCCCTCAGCAGCCTGCAGCTCTCGTCACGGAAGCTGCAGCGCTCCGAGTTCTCCAAGAGCCGCACCAGCTCGCACGGCTTTGTGTTTTTCTGCGTGTACGTTATGTTTGCGCACTCGTTTTACACCAAGTTTGAAGACAAGTGCCACCACAGCGTCAGCGGGACCAAGCTCGCAGTCGACGGCGTCGCGCTCATCGCGCTGCTGCTGAATTTGTGCCTGGAGGTTTTGTACTACAACCGGTTCCACGCCCCGTCGCACATGAAGCGGATGGACCTGGTGTACGAGCTGCAGATTTTTCTGCACCTGGCGTTTTATGTGACGTATGCGGTGACGTTTGAGGGGCTGACACAGGACGCGGTGACGCTGGTGTTGGTCGGGGGCCTGGGCGTGGCGGACGTGGTGGCGTTTCTGCGGCATTTGTACGGGGACCGGGGGACCAGTCGGGACCGGCGGAAAAAGGGCCTGTGATTTTTTTGGCAGGGGTGGCTTGCATCGTGATAAGAGACTATGAGGCACCAACGAAAAAGGGCCTGTGATTTTTTTGGCAGGGGTGGCTTGCATCGTGATAAGAGACTATGAGGCACCAACGAAAAGGGGCCTGTGATTTTTTTGGTAGAGGTGGTGGCGTTCAGGGACCAGCGAATAAAATTGCAAAAAAATAAACATAGTAACCCCACCAAAGCATCATATATAAACTCGAAACATACAGTCATCAACAGCATGAACATAGTATCCCTCTCCAAGCAGCAGATATTGGCTGTGAGCAACAGAAAAACATTACTGGTGTCGGATTCGAACCAACTACAACAAACAGGCTTCGCAGAAATTGACTCTGGCACGCCAGAAGTGCACGAACAAGACCACCCCGCCAACGTAGTCAGTGTTTGTGCCACCGATCGCTGCACCGGAGCGGTCACCCAGGACGGGCGTCTGTTCATGTGCGGACGGAATCGGTATGGCCAGCTGGGCCTGGGCATCGCGACACATAATGACGTTCCCACACTACAGCAGGTCCCGGTGAACAACCCTATCAAGATGGTGACCGGTGGAAAGCGGCACACAGTGGCTCTCACACGCAGTGGGGCGGTGTACACATTTGGCTGCGACGAGGATTCTAAGCTGGGATTGCAACATGCTTTTGACAACAATGTTGCCCCCACCCCCCAGCGCCTGCCCGACGATAGCTTCCAGTCCGTGCCTGGACACAATGAGAAAATTGTCATGGTGGCTGCTGGGAAAAAACACAGCTTCGCGTTGAGTCGTGCTGGTTTTGTCTTTTCATGGGGATACGACGAAAGTGGCGTGCTGGGCCTGGATCAAGGCGAGACGAATGGCACGCCCATGTGTATCGACTCCAATTTTTTCAGCGGCGAAAGGATCACGTACGTGGCCACGGCCAAACACCATGCCGTCGCAATCACGACCGAGGGCAGTGTGTTTACGTGGGGCTGCCAGGACACCCTGCACGCGGAACTCGGGCGGGGTGACCTGGACGGAGATAACACAAGTGTGCCAGGCAGGGTGGACGGGCCATGGCGCGGAAAGGCCGTGACCGCGGCTTGTGGGACCCGGCACACACTAGTGCTCACAAGTCTGGGTGAAGTGTGGGGGTGTGGCGAGGCGTTCGAGGGACAGCTGGGGCTGGGTGACGAGATCGATGAACAGGATGTGTTTCGGAGAATCGGCGAGGACGAGTTTGGGGCGAGCAGAGTCGTGGCAGTGGCCGCCGGCGGCAACCGGTCTGTGGCCGTGACGGAGGATGGCACCTTGTGGGTATTTGGGAGGGAAAAGTCAGCGGCTGTCCCGGACAGGGTGCCCACGCGGCTGGCGACTGATTACAAAGTTGACACTGTATTTATGCGAAAACTGGCGTTTGTCATGGGCATGCACAACCGGCTTTGCTTTCGGTCCGCTTCGCCAAGTTTTGTAAAGTCTCTGAGTGATGATGTTGCCATGAAAATTCTGATGCAAGCGTTTGATATTGATGGTGGGCCGTGAGTGTGGAATAAATATAGTTACTATACTGTCAGTCGAATGAGATTTGAGAGAGTCGTTGGTTTGTATTCAAAGGACCACGGCGCGACACAAACAAAAAGGAGTGACATAGAAGTGGTGTGGTCCGGGACAGTGTCATAACTACGGCATCTCATATTTTATTTTTGTATCCGGTCTTCATTTTTCTTTGAGGCAGCTCGAAACGAAAAGTTTTGCAAAAAGAATACACACAAGTAGGCATTGTTTTCCTTGCCACGTCCATCCACACAAAAACATACTGTATATAAACCACAGAATTCCACCCCAGCAACCATGCAAAGGTACCAGCGCGCAAAAAACACCAACATTTACCAGCCCCTTGACAACGACACCGGCCAACCCCGATGCGGGCTCTGTCGCGCCACCTTTGCCGTCGCCCTTGCCGTGTCCCTCTTCAGCCTCATCACCTGCGTGGTTTTATGGGTTACCCGCGACGACCTCGTGCGCGTCTACGTCTTCGACACCAAGCTCGCCCTCTTTGTCGACCGCGCCGGCGACGCCTCGTGCCGCAACACCACGCTCTTCAACACCTCACAGTGCCCGGCCGACATTGTCGCCACGTTTGAATCCACGTTCCACGCCTCGCCCTGCACCGCCATCCAGCCGCTGGCGTCCGCCGGCGACGACGTCCAGGTCAAATGGGGCAACATGTCGTACACGCGGTACCCGCTCGTGACCGACGCGCGGCAGTCGTGGGTCTTTTGGGGGTCGTGGTTTGCGCACATGAAGCCGATCGTCGTGCTGTTTTTTGTGTACCTCTTCTCGCTGTTCTTCCAGATCTGGCGCGCAGGTTTTTTTGTGGACCTGGACCGCGATTTCGACGGCGACGGCTTGTGCCCGTACGGGAGCCAGTGCCAGTTTAACAAAAACGTTTACGACAACAGCAGCAGCTGGGCCCAGATTTTTTTGTTCCGCCCGGCCCACGGCGCGCACTTTGCCATGTGGCTCGAGTACACGCTCACGGCGTCGCTCCAGATTGTCGTCGTCTGCCTCAACTTTCAGGGGTTCAGCGTGAACGAGCTGTGGCTCATCCTGGCGCTGCACGCGAGCATGACCATGATCGGGTACATTGTCGAGTGCAACCTGGATTTTTTGTTCATGCCGTGCACGCACCAGCACGGGGAGGACCCGGTGCTGTTGGGCCAGGCACGGGGCAAGGCCGCGCTCGCGCGCGCACTGGTGGCGGAGGTCCTCGCGTGGATCATCCACGGCACGCTGTGGGCGCTGATCTTTGGCAAGTACAACCAGGTCAAGGCCGAGGTGGACTTGCTGCGGGCACAGACTACAGACGCGACGTGTGGGCATCAGCATGAGATCCAGACGATCCCGGGCTGGGTGGAGGCGATCCTGTACTCGCAGGTCGTGTTTTTCTCGCTGTTTGGCGCGGTGCAGTTTTTCCAGATTGGCGCGTTTTTGTATCAAGCTTGGGTGGCGGGCGACAGGAACGAGAAGCAGGACACGGATTGGAAACGCAAGTACCGCGAAGGCAACTTGCGCGTGTGGCAGGGCGCGGCGTTGGCGTACGCGGTGCTGAATGTGGGCTCCAAGGCGGCACTGGCGGTGATTTTGATTTTCGGGGCGGCGATGTAACATTTGTGTAGAATTCTACAATAGTTACCTGCGCTTTGATATTTGTGTATAATTTTGTGTAACACTCTAATGCAAAAATATGTCTAAACTACGATCCACCCGCAAATGCCCCGCGAGACCTACATATCCGACCCCACGAGCAGATCCACCATCGAATGCCCAGCCGCATTGGAAATCGCCGATCCCATCCGGCGCTCCAGCGGGTCCTTCACGCTGTCCGTCATGCTGCAGCACCCGGGTGAGCGCCGCAGCGGGACCACCTGAATCTTTTGCGTGGTGGCCTTGGAGCCGTCCCCGGTGTGGTCGACCTTGGCGACGGGGCAGGGCGTTGCTTTGACGTGACCAGTAGCCTCAACATTGGTATTTTCTAACTGGATCAAAGCTACCCTCTTTGCATTGCCAAGGCCAAAAAGGCGCTTGAGCTTGGGAATCGTCGAAGTCCACCGCTTCTTGCGCTTTCCATTGACATCGAAGCAGCAGAGCTCGTGCGGGAACACCCAACCCACCGGGTCGCCAGCCATGATCTTGAACGGCCCGTTACGAATCGTCTGCGCGCCCGAGCGCAGCAGCGTGCACACGTTGTCGCCGTCGCGCTGGTCCAGCTTGCCCATGCCGAGGGCAATGCCGTGGAAATGCCACTCGGCTGGCGAGATACCCTCCGAGGTTTTGTTGCGGAGGGTAAAGACTTTGGGTGGGCGTTTTTCAGCAATTGTCAGAATAGCGCTCTTGAGAGATGCTGCAAAGGTCCCGGCTGTAAAAGGGACAAAGTAAACTTGCGGTTTTGTACCATTGTCTCCTGGCTCCACCAGTACATCTTCTGAACCTTCCACTGGTTCGCCTTTAGCTTCCCCAGAATTATAAAACACAATAGCGTTTCTTCGCGTTGACATGTACCGATTTCGTCCATTTTGAGAATAATTCAAATCACAGCCATTAATCAAATGATTACAGTCAGTGGCTGCTGTGCGATTTTCTCCGTAAAGATTTTCTACCTTAAAAATACTGATCTGGTGATAAGCCAGTTCACACTCGAGCGGCGTCCTGGCGTCATACACGTCCCGGATAAAGTTGGAATACGACGCATCCAGTTTTGTCACGCCAATTCCCTTCAAATAAGTTCCACTATCAACATCCACGCCATTCTCGTTGTCAAACGGCGAAATACTAAACACGAGCGGGTACGCCGACGCCGTGTTCGTGCCCGTGCCGACGCAAATCTCGCCCTGTCAGCGCTGACTTAGACCGCCATCGCAAAAAACACAGGACCAAACAACGCAACACAAAGCAACACAACACACAGCAAGCGTGGGTACCTTGGACACATCAAAGTCGCTCGGCTTCTTGTTGCTGGCGGTCTGCTTGAGGATAAAGTCCTTGTCCGTGCGGCTGGTGATCTTCATGGTCGGCCCCTCCGCGACCCGGGAGCCGCCCGTCATGGAGGAGATGCTGCTGGCCATGCTTGTGAACTCTACATGTGGCACAGTCTGTGCTTATATATCGTTTGCTCGACGTCGCCGAATTTATGTAATCGCGCTGGGTTTCATGTTGGTGAAAAGTCGGCTGCGGCGGGGTGCGATTGGGTCTTGCTCGCTTTCTTTTTGCGTGATGTGTTCTGGTGTGCGTGGTTGCATCTGTGACCCTGATAGAAGGTGTCCGTTAAATTTTTTTGAGGGTAGAAAGCCTGGTACAAACCAAGTGTATGACAAAAAAATCTGTACCACTGATTTTTTGGTATTGAATGATTACAGTGCCACTCCTCGTGATTGAGCCATGACCAAAAAAAATGTTTACCATCACGTGTATTGTACTGCAAAATTTCACCGCAAATAGCCTCACAGTACCCTACCCTTCGGACCACGATCGTGGCATGCCGCCTGTGCCTGATCCAGCGTCTGTGGGCAATGTGCGCAACACCGGAGGCAGAACTCAGGAAAAGCGCCTGAAACCCTGGCTGCACACCATGGACGCAGACACGCTGGCGCGGTGTGAGCGCGCCATGAAGCAGAAGATTGTACTGATCAATGAGGACCGGGGAACCGGTCTTTTCCGCGTGAAAGGCAAGACGGATGAGTATGAGGTCAAGATTGCGCACACTCCGTGCTGCACCTGTCCTGATTTTCAGAATCGGCATCAGCCATGCAAGCACATTATGTTTGTGTATCTCCGGGGTTTGAACGTGGATGTTCAAAATCCACTGATCTGGCAGCGCGCTCTCTTGAGTGGCGAAATACGGACTCTTCTCGACAACACGCTTCCGGCGCCTGTTCCTGCACCTGTTCCAGTTTTGGCGCCTGTTCCAGCGCCTGTTCGAGTTCCGGTGCCTGTACCAGTTTCGGCGCCTGTTCCAGCGCCTGTTCGAGTTCCAGCGCCTGTACCAGTTTCGGCGCCTGTTCCAGCGCCTGTTCGAGTTCCGGCGCCTGTACCAGTTTCGGCGCCTGTTCCTGCACCTGTTCCAGTTCCGGCGCCTGTTCCAGCGCCTGCTCCGGCGCGCCGTTATGCAGCATCAACAAGCAAACGACCGACAGCGGAGGCATGGCTGACTGAAAAGATGCGAAGACCGGCAGCGGATGCCTGGCTGGATCGGCAGATGCAAGATTGGGCGAAGCCTGCTTCAAAAGCTGTCACTGTCAATCCGAAGCAGATGGTGGCGCCCGAGGAAGATGAGATGGAGGAGGTTGAGGACGAGGAGGTTGAAGCCGAGAAAGATGAGATGGAGGACGTCGAGCACGATGAGGTCACTGCCATGGCATCAACAAATACGAAAAAACGCAAGGCCAAGGCAAACCTGTGCGTTCACCAGCGTCGGAGAAGTAATTGCACGGACTGCGGCGGGAGCAGCATCTGCCAGCACAAGCGCCAAAAAAACAAATGTATAGACTGCGGCGGGAGCAGCATCTGCCAGCACAAGCGCCGAAAAGACCGATGTATAGACTGCGGCGGGAGCAGCATCTGCCAGCACAAGCGCCAAAAAAACCGATGTATAGACTGCGGCGGTAGCAGCATCTGCCAGCACAAGCGCCAAAAAGACCAATGTATAGACTGCGGCGGGAGCAGCATCTGCCAGCACAAGCGCCAAAAAAACAAATGTATAGACTGCGGCGGGAGCAGCATCTGCCAG
>MDSV01006987.1_pt1 | contig 12069 bp, 14 predicted proteins | sample 810851 | NCBI WGS metagenome assembly MDSV01 (sample SAMN05326640, study PRJNA326480) | marine metagenome | isolation source: seawater | place: Atlantic Ocean: North East | collected 2012 | reverse complement strand
CGTAACTGTAGCTATTATGTGGATAGGCTTATTGTGGTATTTTAATTTTGTACAAATTCCAAATATGCCAAAAATACCTGATGAGCAAAAACCTGCAATCGGAAAAGTTATTGCTCCAGCGGCACTTTTTTATTTCAGATGGGCTGCTTTTTTAACAGTCGTTTCTGGTTTAATACTTGCTCATTTAAATGGATATCTTCATGACGCAATGACTTTAGGAATAAGTTCAGGAGTAGGAAGAAATACAGCAATTGGTATTGGAATGTGGTTAGGTTTATATATGGCATTTAATGTATGGTTTATTATATGGCCAAATCAAAAAAGAGCCTTAGGTATTGTTGAATGTGATACGGAGAAAAAAGCAAGTTCAGCAAGGACTGCTATGTTATTTTCTAGAACAAATACACTTTTATCTCTTCCGATGCTTCTATCTATGGTAGCAGCCCAAAATCTTTATTAGCCCTTATCTTCTTCTTTAGAAACAGTTTTTTGACTTACATTTAGTAATATCAATATAGGGTTTGCGATGTAGATTGATGAATATGTTCCAAATATAACTCCTAAAATCATCGCAAAAGAAAAGCCTTTAAGAATTTCACCACCAAAAATATAAATTGAAGTTAAAGCTAACAATGTAGTTATAGAAGTAATAATTGTTCTAGAGAGAGTATCATTTATTGATTTATTGGTTAAATCAAAAATTTTTAAGTCAGAATATTTTTTTAAATTTTCTCTAACTCTGTCAAAAATCACAACAGTATCATTCATAGAATAACCAACTATAGTTAAAACAGCTGCAACTATGGATAAATTAATTTCAAAATTAAATAAAGAAAATATACCCAAGGTTAATATAACATCATGAAAAAGTGCAGCAATTGCACCTAGGCTAAATTGCCATTCAAATCTGATCCAAATATAAAATAACATTGCTCCTAGAGCCATTAAAATAGCAAGAACACCTGATTTGAGTAGTTCAGAGCTAACTTTTGGACCAACATTCTCAACTCTTCTAAAATTAAATCCTGGTCCAACAGATTTGATTAAATTAGTTTTAATCTCTTCAATAAAATTAATATTATTAACAGCTTTTTTTTCAATTTTTACTAGAAAATCATTATCTTGTCCAAATTTTTTAATATTAACATCTCCAATATTCATTTTTAAAAATGATTTTCTTAATTGAGATATTGTAATTTGTTCATTGGTAACTCTTAATTCTATTAAAGTTCCTCCTTTAAAATCCACACCAAAGTTTAAGCCTTTAAAAAATAATAATAATATAGAAACAGTTACAAAAATAATTGAAACTAAATTTAGAAATTTAAAATATTTGTTAAAATTAATATTTTTATTTTCCATTAAATTAAACTTTCTTTATTTTTATTTTTAGTTACATAAATAGCTGTTAATAATCTTGCTATAAAGTACACAGAAAAGAGTGTTGTAAAAATTCCTATGCCCAAAGTAATGGAAAAACCTTTTATTGGACCCGATCCTAAAAAAAATAAAATTATAGCTGAAATTAATGTAGTTATATTAGCATCTATTACGGCAGTTTTTGATCGATTATAACCACTGTCAAAGGCTATTATATTATTTTTTTCATTTTTAATTTCTTCTTTAACTCTTTCAAAAATTAAAACATTAGCATCAACAGCCATACCCACAGTCAATATAATACCTGCAATCCCAGGCAATGTTAGAGTAGCTTCAAACAAAGTAAGTGCTCCCACTAATAAAAATAAATTTAGTATTAATGCGAAATTGGCTATCAATCCAAAGATCTTGTATTTATAAATCATAAATAATACAACTAATACAAAGCCAATGATCAAAGCAATTATGCCTGCATTTATAGAATCTTTTCCTAAGTCAGGTCCAACAGTTCTTTCTTCTATAATATTTAGAGGAGCTGGCAAGGCACCTGATCTTAAAAGTAATGCTAAATCTGTTGCTGACTGAAATGTAAAATTTCCACTAATTTGACCTGATCCACCAATTATTGCATCTTGAACTACAGGTGCGCTTACAATTTTCCCATCAAGAATAATAGCTAGTCTTTTTCCTATGCCTGCAGATGTAGCTTTAGCGAATCTTTTTGTCCCTACTCTATCTAAACTAAAGGATACAATAGTTTGGTTGGTTTGATTATCCATTAAAGGTTTTGCATCAACTAAATTATCACCACTTAAAATTATTCTTTTACTAACACTAGCTTCACCAGTGCCATCTTCAAAAAGAAGTTTTTCAGTACCAAAATTTGAATTAGTTTCTTGTGTAATAAATCTAAATGTTAAATTAGCTGTTTTACCAAGTAAATTTTTGATACGCATTGGGTCATCTAATCCAGGTAATTCTACAAGAATTCTATCATTACCTCTTTTTAAAATATTTGGTTCATTGGTACCAATTTCATCTATACGTCTTCTAACTATTTCTATTGCTTGATCTAAAGACGAATTTTTTAATTCTATAATTCCATATTTTGAGTATTGTAAAGTTATATTGATAGATGACAAAACATCTGTTTCTTCTACGTCAAATTCATGTGATTTAAATCTTTGATAATAAGGATTAACTTCACTTTCCTTATCATTGAGTAGTGACATAACATTTTCTTTTGACTCTTTATCAACTACAAAAGAAATTTTTTTATTATCAATTATTTTCCAATTAGTAGTTCTGATATTATTGTTTTTAAAAAATTTTTTAAGGGTTGAAATTTTATTCTGTAGTTTTTGTATTAAAATTGGTGAATTATCAACCTCTAAAAGTAAATACGAACCACCTTGTAAATCTAATCCTAAATTTATTTTTTTTGAAAAAAAATTGTCATCTATTTTTATAAAATTTGATAAAGTTAAATAGCTTAACATTATAGTAAAAATTACTATAAAAAAAATTTTTAATTTATTAAAATATAACACTTTAAATTTAATGTTATTTTTTTATCTCTGGAGCTTTTACCAAACCTTGAATACCCGTTGATCTAACAATTTCAACTTTAATATCGTCAGCAATTAGGATTTCTGCTCTATCATTATCCATAACCCTTTCGACTACTGCAACAATACCTCCTGATGTGATAACCTTGTCACCTCTTTTTAAATTTTCTACCATTAATTTATGCTCTTTAACTTTTTTCTGCTGAGGTCTAATTAAGAAAAAATAAAATATAACAAATATAAGTATTAAAGGTATGAACTGACCTATTCCTGATGATGACATTTGTCTCCTTAAGTTTTTTATTTATTTATACTATCTAAATAATTAAGACAACTCTTAATTGACATCAATTTTATCACAATTATTCATGTAAGGTCTCAAAACATTGGGTATAATTATAGATCCATCTTCTTGCTGATAATTTTCTAAAATTGATATCAATGTTCTACCTACAGCCAATCCACTTCCATTCAAAGTAGCAAGAAAATTAGTTTTATTTTTAATGTCTTTAAACCTTGCTTTCATTCTTCTAGCCTGAAAAGATCCACAAGATGAACAACTAGATATTTCTCGATATTGGTTTTCAGAAGGTAGCCATACTTCAATATCATAAGTTTTTTCTGCACTAAAGCCCATATCTCCAGTTGATAAAATAATTTTCCTATAAGGAAGTTTTAGATCGTCTAAAATTTTAGTTGCACAATTAGTCATTCTTTCAAGTTCATTAGAACAATCTTTTGGATTAACAATACTAACTAGTTCTACTTTATAAAATTGATGCTGACGGATCATTCCTTTTGTATCTTTTCCATAGCTACCAGCTTCTTTTCTAAAGCAAGGAGTAGATGCTACCAATCTTATTGGTAGATCATTATAATTTAAAATTTTATCCTTTACCATATTGGTTAAAATAACTTCTGCTGTTGGTATCAAAAATTTTCTTTCACTAATTTCATCAAATTTAATTTCAAATTGATCATTTTCAAATTTAGGTAGTTGTCCTGTTCCATACATAGTATTTTCTGAAGCCATCAAAGGAGGGGAAACTTCTCGATAACCATTAATTTGTATATGTGTATCAAGCATAAAATTAGATATGGCTCTCTCTAACTGAGCTAGTTTACCAGTAACAAAAACAAATCTAGAACCAGTTGTTTTAGTTGCTAAATCAAAATCTAACATTTTAAGATTTTCGCCTAATTCATAATGTGACTTTGGTTTAAAGTTAAATTTAGGAATTTTTCCAATTATATCAATTTCTTTATTTGAATTCTCATCTTTTCCAATAGGAACATCGCTTAATGCTATATTGGGAATATTATTTAAAAATAAATTAAGTTTTTTTTTAGTTATAGATTGCTCATTTGATAATTTGGTAATTTTTTCTGATATTTTTTTTGATTTTTCAAACTGAGAAGGATCTTTTTTTTTTGAAATATTTTTTTTTTCACTTTCAAGATTTTCTTTTTCTTGAATTATTTTTCTATAGTTTTCATCTAAAATTAAAATTTCTTTTACATCAATATTAACAAATCTTTTTTTTAAATTTTCAATAAACTTTTCAGAATTATTTCTTATATCTTTAATATTGTGCATCTTTTTTTGCTTTTTTTTCAATTAAACTTACAGAAAAAATTGATAATTCATATAAAATTAATAGTGGAATAGCCAAGCCAATCTGTGTAATTGGATCAGGTGGTGTTAGTATTGCAGCTGCAGCAAATATAATTACCACAACGTATTTTCGCCTAGTTTTTAAAAATTCCGAGTCTACTACACCAATTCTAGCTAACAAACTTAGTACCACAGGTAATTGAAAACTTAGACCAAAAGCAAATATTAACTTCATTATCAAAGATAAATATTCGTTAACTTTTGCCTCTAGCTGTATTGGAAGGTTAGTTGATAAACCAGTGCTTTCAAAAGATAAAAAAAATTTTATAGCTAAAGGCATTACCAAATAGTAAACTAGAGCACCACCTAAAAAAAATAAAATTGGTGTTAAAACTAAATAAGGCATTATAGCTTTCTTCTCATGTTCATATAAGCCTGGAGCAATAAATTTCCATACTTGAATTAAAATAAATGGACTAGTTACAAAAAAAGATGCAAAAAATGATACTTTTAAATAAGTTAAAAATGTTTCTTGTAAAGCAGTAAAAATTAGTCTTCTATTTGATCCATCATTTTTAACTGCTTGAGCATAAGGTTCGACTAAAAAGCCATACAAATACTCTGCAAAAAAATAACATAAAATAAAAAAAATAAATAAAAAAATAAAAGAATTTATTATTCTTGATCTTAATTCACTAAGATGACTTATAAATCCAGATTCACTATTGTTATTTTTCATTTGACTTTTTTTCGTTTTTTTTATTCTCGATATCATCATTGACAATATCTTCATTTAGATTTGTTACTTCATTTTCAATATTTCTAATATATTTTTTTATTGAACCTATCCAAGAACCAACTTTTTTTAAAACTATAGGAAAATCTTTAGGACCAATTACAATAATTGCAATTGCTACTATAACTAATATTTCAAACCAGCCAATTTGTGGCATTTGAATTATTCTTTTTTATTAGAATCTTGATTATTTTCAGAAATATTTTTAGGTTCAGTATCATCAGATGCATCAGTAGCCATTCCTTTTTTAAAACTTTTAATTCCTTTTGCTACATCGCCCATTAGACTTGAAATTTTACCACGTCCAAAAAGTAAAACTACAAGAATTACAACTATTGCAATTTGCCAAAAACCTATACTCATAAAATTCTTATACAATGTTTAACGATTTAATAAAAGTATCTTTTAATGATTTATATAAAATAATTTTACTAAAAATAACTTAGTCTTTATCTTCAGTTTCTAGCGTACTACCAAGCATTTCATCTATATTAGAATATATATTTTCTTTTTTTCCCTCTTGTTTTTCTTTGTAAAATTTTCCAGTACCAAAAATTGAAGCATCGATGTTAGTATTATCAATTAATCCAGCTGCACCTAATTCATCAACAGTCGGGAGATCTGATAATTTTTGTAAACTAAAATGACTTAAAAAATCTTCAGTGGTTGCATATTGAATAGGTTTACCTGGTACATCTTTTCTTCCCTGTGGCTTAACCCAGTTAAGCTCCATTAAAATTTCAAGTGTATTTGTTCCAAACGCAACTCCTCTAATTTCTTCAATTTCAGCTCTTGTCACTGGTTGATGATAAACAATTATCGATAATGTTTCGATAGCAGCTTGTGAAAGTTTTTTTTGAATTGTTTTTTGTTGAGACATTAAATTAGAAAGATTCTGCGAGGTTCTAAAAGACCATTTATTTGAAATACAAATTAAATTTATTCCTCTATTTGAATAAGTATTTTGTAATTTTTCTAAAGTTTTTTTTACATTTATTTTTTTTGCAATTTTTGATTCAATTGTACTAATATCCAAAGGTTCAGCTGCAGAAAAAACAATGGCCTCAACTTGTCTTTCATCTTCAGTTACTGAAGTAGGAAAATTTACAATATTGTTTTTTTTTACTTTATTCATTATTTCTGTTTAATATAAATATTATCAAAAAGTTTATCTTGTTTAATTAAAATATTTCCTTCTTTTGCTAGTTCTAGAGAACCAGAAAATATTCCAGCTGTACCTGTTTTCTTTAAATCTTTAACAGTTGAAAAATTTTTTGGTATCAAATCGTTTATATCTTTCCATTCTACTAATTTTCCAAAAAAATCTTTTATCATTTTAATTCCATCTTCAGTAGTCATAACTGGAAGTTTGGGAATATTAATTCTTTGAAAATCTTTTTTCATAATAATTGAGGAATATGTTTTTAATAATTCATATAAAGTAAGAGAATATTTGGCATTATATATAGATTTAATTTTACCATTAATACCTCTCATAAAAACATCCTTTCCTAATCTTTTTCTTTTTAACATTTGATCAGAAAGCAGACGAATTAATTCAAGTTTTTTTAATTGAAGTTTTAACTTTTCTGCTACTTCTAAAGCTTTAAATTCTTCATCTTCAGATTCAGGTAACAATAATTTTGATTTTAAATATGTTAGCCATGTTGCTGTTAATAAATATTCAGCAGCTAAATCTAAATTTAAATTTTTAGCTTTTGTTATAAATTCATGAAATTGGTCTGCTAATTTAGTTATAGATATATTCTCAAGATTTACTTTTTGAGATTTAGCTAAATCAAGCAATACATCCAATGGTCCTGTATAAGTATTTAAACTAACTTTAAATTGATTTGAATCAGTAGATTCCATACGTAATATTAACTCAAAAAGTTATAAAATTGTGATGTTTTTTTAATTATAAATTTATCAATTATAGGTGAATTTTTAGCCACAACTTCCATTTCACTATATATAGCGTTACAATGAAGAACTATATTACAACCAGCTGAAAAAGCTTTAATTGTATTTTCCTTTAAAGAATATTTTAATGCCTTCATTGAAATATCATCTGATATAAGAATATTTTTAAATCCTATTTTTTTTCTTATTAAGCTTACTATTTTTGTAGAATGGGTAGCTGTACTTACTCTATCTATATCATTATAAATAACATGAGCTGTCATTGCGAATAAACTTTTTTTATTTTTAAAAACTTTAAAGTCATTATTGATAAGATATTTTAATTTTTCTTTAATAATAGGTCTTTTTTTATGACTATCTACACCGGCAAGTCCATGTCCAGGTATATGTTTTATAACTGTTCCAATATATTTTTTAGAAAATTCATTAATACAATATTCGCCAATTTTAGAAACAATTTTACTATTTTTTGAATATGAGCGGTCAAAAATTATTTTTGAGGCGTGACTTCTTCTTATATCAAGTACTGGAACTGTATTTATATTAATACCAATTTCACTTAATAAATAAGATATTTGTGAAATATATGCTTTATAATAAATAAAAAATTTTTTTTTATTTGTTTTATAAAGGTCACCAAAAAATTTTGCAGAGAAAATTGAAGTCTCAATCAAATCTTTTAATCTTGAAACTCTACCACCTTCTTCGTCTACTAAAATTGGATAATATTTGTCATTGAAAATAGATCTTATATTTTTTGTTAATTTTTTAATCTGATTGATTTTTTTTAAATTTCTTGAAAATAAAATAACACCCCAAGGTTTGTATTTTTTTAAAAAGAAAATTTCTTTTTTTGATAATTTAGTTGATTTAACTCCTATAATAAAAGCTCTTCTATTATTCATCTATTAGTTAAAAGCTCCCAAAACTTATATGTTTTTTTTTCTTTATTTAATTTATTTTCAACATATTCAACAATATTATTCGTATCACTTTTTAAAATTTTTAAATGATCAGTAAAAAACAAAATTTCACTATCATATAGTTTTGTTGATCTGTATGAATTTTTTTTATTCGTGTCAGAAAAATAATAATTGCCTATAAATAGAAAAAAAATTATTATCGTTAGTATATATAGAAAATATAATAATTCTTTTTTCATTTACATCTTTTCAGGAGTGTTAGCTCCAACAATATTCATGCCTGATTTAATGACATTAGAAATTGTTTTTAAAAATATAATTTTTTTATTAGTTAATTTATTTTCTTCATCTATAAATCTAAATTTTTTGTTATCTCTGCCCATATTCCAGTATGAATGAAATTCTGAAGCTAATTCATAGAGATAAACTGGAATTCTATGTGGTTCTAATTTATTAGTTGACACTTCGATACATTTTGGCCACTCAGAAATTTTTTTTAAAATTTTAACTTCTTCTGGAGAATAGTTAAAATCATAATTTTTTATATTAATTTTATTATTAATATTAACATTTGCATTTCTAAAAACAGAGGCTATTCGAGCATAACAATATTGAACATAATAGAGAGGATTATCTTTAGATTTTTCTTTAACTTTTGTGAAATCAAAATCTAATTCAACATCACTACTTCTACTTAACATAATAAATCTAGCAGCATCTTTACCAACTTCATTGATTAAGTCTTCAACAGTAATATAATCACCTTTTCTCTTAGACATTTTAAAGGGCTTTCCATCCTTAATAAGTTTTACTAATTGGCTAACTTTACATATCAGTTTATTTTTTTTTCCTGATAATGCTTCAACAGCAGATGTAATTCTTTTGATATATCCTGAATGATCTGCTCCTAATATATTGATTAATAAATCGTATTTTCTGTTTAGTTTGTTGTTATGATACGCAACATCACTGGCAAAATATGTCCAAGATTTATCATATTTTTGCAATGCTCTATCTTTATCATCTCCAAAATCAGTTGATTTAAATAAAAGTTGTTCACGCTCAATCCATTCATTGTTATTTTCTTTCATAGGAGCTTTTATTTTTCCTTTGTAAACAAATCCATTTATTTCAAGATTTTTAATAACAGTTTCAACTTCATTATTATGAACTATTTCTGTTTCGCTTTTAAAATTATCATGATTAATACCTAAGTTATTTAAATTTTTTTTTATCATTATTAATGATTCTTCGACAGATAGTTTGGTTAATAAAGATGAAATTTTATCAAAATCAGAAAAATTAATGTTCTTATTTTTATTTATAATATTTCTACTTATCTCAATTAAGTAATCTCCTGGATAAAGATCTTTATTATCGATTGGAAATTTTTCGTTAAATTGTTCTTCTCTAATTCTGTAATAAATTGATTTAGTAAAATTAATTATTTGATTTCCATAATCATTTACATAATATTCTTTAGAAACTTCGTTATCATTAAATAATAAAATATTTGATATAACATCACCCAAAATAGCACCTCTACAATGACCCACATGTAAAGGTCCTGTTGGATTTGCAGATACAAATTCAACTAAATATTTTTTTTTTTCACCTTTACTGGTCGAGCCAAATTTTTTATGGTTGTCATTTACATTTTTTATAAAGTTGTTCCAAAAATTTGTTTTAAATTTTAAATTAATAAAACCAGGTTTTTCAATAGTTACAGAACTAACAAATTCATCTTTTTCTAATTGTGGTAAAATGATTTTAGCAATTTCAAAAGGAGATTTTTTATTAGGTTTTGATAAAACCATTGCAACATTGGTTGATATATCACAATCAAACTTACTTGGCGGAATTTCAACATTTATAGTATTTAAAGAACTGGGTAATTCAATTTTTTTTTCTTTATTTAAATTATTTATTAATTTAATAATTTTTTCTAAATAAACATCAAATATATTCATTTTATTTTCCTAAATATATTAATAGCATATCTATCAGTCATACCAGATATATAATCTGCAATTGCTCTTTCTTTATCTACTTTAAGTTGTTCTTTTGTTAAAAATTTAATAGGATTTTTATTTATAGTTATAAATAATTTTTTAATTATTTTTTTTCCTTCATTATTTTTAAGTAAAACATTTTTATTATTATACATTTTTTTTTGTAAAAAAAATTTTATTTCATTTTCAATTTTTTTAAAATTAGAAGAAAAACATATAATTTGATCTTTTGATAAATAAATTTTTTTTAATGAATTAATATTATTTTTTTTTAAATTTTTAATTGAATTACTAATTAAATCTTTTACCATTAAATTAATCGAGTCTCTAATAATTTGATAAATCAATATATCATTATTAATTTTTTTATATTTACTTTTATACTTTTTATAAATCTCATTAAAAAATTTTAAATCAATCAAATCGTTTAAAGTAAATAATTTAGCCCTTATGCCATCTTGAATATCATGATTATTATAAGCAATATCATCTGAAATTGAAGAAATCTGAGACTCTAAAGATGGTGATTGATTATATTTAATTTTTTTTTTAAAATTTTGAATATCAATTAATTTATTTACTAAGTTTAAATTTGTAATTGCTCCATTATGTTTTAAAAGACCATCTAATGTTTCAATTGTTAAATTAAGGCCTTTAAATTTTAAATATTTATTTTCTAAAAACATTACAATTCTTAGTGTCTGTAGATTATGATCAAACCCACCATAATCATTCATACACTCATTTAATGCATCCTCTCCAGCGTGTCCAAAAGGAGTATGTCCTAAATCATGAGATAAACTTAAAGTTTCTGCAAGATCTTCATTTAAATTTAAATATTTGGAAATGGTTCTTGCAATTTGCGCTACTTCTATGGAATGAGTAATTCTAGTTCTATAATGATCACCCACTGTATTAACAAACACCTGAGTTTTATGTTTAAGTCTCCTAAAAGAAGCACTGTGTATAATTCTATCTCTATCTCTTTGAAATGGTGACCTATATTTATTGTTTATCTCTTTAAATATACGTCCATTACTTTTAAAAATACCTAATTTTGAGAAATTATTCATACTTTAAAAAATTTAAAATAACATTATATTAGTAATAACAGTGATTAAAGATGATTAAAGAAATTAAATTTACAGATAAAGCTATGAAACAGATTAATAATCTACTCTTAAAAAAAGAGAAAGGGTCTTTTTTTAGAATCGCTATTAAGGGTGGTGGATGTTCAGGTTTTCAATACGATTTTTCATTTGATAAAAAGCCAGAAAAAGATGACCTACAATATCAAAAAATTCTTATTGATAAAAACTCAGCAGACCTTTTAAAAGGATCTGAAATAGATTTTGTCACTGAATTAATAGGAGATTCTTTCAAAATTTCAAATCCACAAAGTAAATCGTCCTGTGGCTGTGGCGTTTCTTTTTCAATGTAATGATAATATCGTCGTGGAATGTTAATTCTGTTCGGGCAAGAATAGAAAATATTAAAGAATATATAAAAAAATTTTCACCAGATATATTAATAATGCAAGAAATTAAAACTCCCAATGAAACATATCCGTATGATGATATTAAATCACTTAATTATGAAAATTATGTATTTGGCCAAAAAAGTTACAATGGTGTAGCAATAATCTCAAAAAAAAAATTAAATAATATTAAAAATGATATTTTTAAAGATAAAAATAAACAATCAAGAATAATTTCTGCTGAAATTAAGTTTAAAAAAAAATGTATAATACTAATTAATATTTATACTCCAAATGGAAATCCTATAGATACAGATAAATATACTTATAAACTTTATTGGTTAGATAGTTTAATAAAAAAATTAAAATCTTTAT